>Ga0209589_1000008_pt1 | contig 259970 bp, 250 predicted proteins | sample CowpeawhiteBW_FD_187525 | JGI IMG/M metagenome (GOLD analysis project Ga0209589, IMG submission 187525) | Root nodule microbial communities of legume samples collected from California USA - Cow pea white BW (SPAdes) (version 2) | ecosystem: Host-associated > Plants > Roots > Nodule | place...
GACGCATCATCTCGCGGAGATACTCATCCCACATCACAGCCAGCGGCCACGGCGCAGACTCCGGCTTGAAGCGGTATTGTTGGTAGCCACCGCGCCAGAGCGGTAGCACCTCCATTGGATCCACTTTGATGCCGTACCGCTCTGTTACCGCTCGAGGGGTGGCGATTGCCTCAGCAAGCGCCCTGCGGAACTCCACGTCACCGACTAACCGCTCCATGAAGCGTTTGAGGTGCGACAGGGTGTGCAGTTGCTCCGGGGTGCGCCGGTCAAAAATCTGTCGGTAGTGCTCGGCGGCAGCGTGTGTCATTCATCGCCTCCTTGAGCAACCAGCCGATGCGGTCAGAGCGAAGGGCAGGTCAGACCTCGGCCGCGACAGCAACAATAACAACCACCACAACTGCAACGGGCTCAATTGCCGTGGCGTGGTCAGAGGCCGCTTCCGCGGCTTGCGCGCCGCTCGTGGCCACCTCTGCAAGGGCCTGCACAGCGCTGGTCGAGATCGTATCACTCGAATAAAAAGTGCCACCGGCGAGCCGTTTAGTCGTCAACTTCTGTCGGGCTCGAATGCAACTTTTAGCTTCATCAAGTGTGAAGCTGTAGCCGAGGCTCTTTCCGATCGCGACAATCGATGCAAGGCCGGTAGCAGCTGGTTTTATGCGTTCAAGCAGACCACCCTCGTTCGCGAGATCGTTGACGAATCGCTCTACGTCAGTTCGCGACACAGCCAGTCTCCCTGCCTTTGCTCAAAGTCGCCAAATCATCCATCACGGGCTCACAAGCGATCGGTGCCGACGCTGTGAACTAGGCAAGCGGCGTGCCGAATTGAAGATTGCTGATTTTCGCTTTTTCTGACCGTGCGTATCGTCCACTTAGTGACATTTTGTTGCCGAACTGACAATCGGCCCACTACGCGGGACGAAGTTTTCGTTGTCAGTATGCAAACGCAGCGGCTTGGGGCGATATCAAAACGCGGGAATCGACGACTTCGGACGTTGCTGATCGTTAGTGCGACCTTGATCATCAAGTTGCTTGATGAGGCTTGAATGCTCTGCTCTGGAGTCGGACTGCAAAGACGACCGATCATGGTCGTATCCGTGGCACTCGCCAACAAATTTTGCACGCATCATCTAGGCCTTGCTCGTCAAGGCTCGGCATTTAGCAGGCCCGGCGGCAATGTTGAAATCTTGATCGAAGGAACACTCCACCCGAGGCCAGGTGCTAATCTGGATGAACCTTGAACGACGACGTTCTCGAGAGCAATCACAACGCGTGACCCAATGCGCCTCGATCGCGAGAGAACGATGTCAGCGTGGGTAGTTCCGGTTGGACCACGAGAGCCTCGCTTGCGGTGGATTGCGCTAGTCTAAACTTGGAGGAGGGGCGGGGAGCCGCGAACAAGCGTTTGCCCACGCGTGTCGAGAATGACTTCGACTCGGGCGTATAGTCGCTCGCCTTTAGCGGCGTGCAGCGACTCGCTGAGCGGGTCATCCGCTGCAATGACGGCTTAAACTACAACTTCTTCCGCGTCATAAGCGATATCGGTTGACCGCCAACAAACGAATAGCGAAAAGATTCAGTGAGCATGCCAGCCATCACCTCAGCGCGCAAAGCGCCTTTGAGGGGACAGTTCGGGTAGCAAGCGTCGTCGCCGGGAGCGCCAGCGTCCGGGTGGAGGTCCATCCCAATCCGAGCGTGTAAGTATTCCCAGCACAATACCGGGGCGTTCCAGCGTACCGCAGACGAGGCAGGCTTCCTAGCGCTCGTCACTAGGAAGAATCTCGCTCCAAGCGACGCGCTCCACAGGATCAAGCTGGAAGATCTGCTTCCGTGCTATTCAGCGGTCCTCGTAAACCTCCAATTGCTTGATCGGCTCGTCAAAGACAAGAATCGAGTCAGCACCCAACGAAAGACATTGTCGCATTATCTCATCAAGATCGCCAGGCTCGGCGGCTATCTCGTCCGCGCCAACGATGCGCCACCAGGGAATCTGATCATGTGGCGCGGACTATCGCGATTCATCGATATCGCAACGGGAACGAAACTCTGACTCAATAATGTGGATAGTCGTAAGCTTCTTCGTCAGCTTACCGACAGGTAAGTGCTTCAGAGGTTACAACGTATCGTAGTGGACCGAGTCTACTCAGTCCTGGCAAGGGAGTATGGAATGGATCCTTTTGAGGCAGGACAGATTCTGCGCGGCGATGGGATCTCTGCGAACGAGCGAGAGGGGCAGGAAAACGAGGCCGGGGCGCAGTGGGACCGAGTGCTGACAGGCTATGACGCGGCAGATTCAGCTCATGCGGAGGACGACAAAGACCAGACGGTTGAAAATTGGGCTGCCGAACGGGACGTGGGCCCACTGACGAGGCAGCCATGGTAAAACCGTTCCCGTCGAAGACCCATATCGGCAACCATATGCTGCATCCGGAAACTCTGATGCTGACCTATGGCTATGATCCGCAGCTGTCGGAAGGCGCCATCAAGCCGCCGGTGTTCCTGACCTCGACCTTCGTGTTCAGGACGGCCGAGGACGGGCAGGACTTTTTCGATTACGTCGCGGGCCGGCGCGAGCCGCCGGAGGGCATGGGCGCTGGGCTGGTCTATTCGCGCTTCAATCACCCCAACAGCGAGATCGTCGAGGACAGGCTCGCGGTCTACGAGCGCACCGAAAGCTGCGCGCTGTTCTCCTCGGGCATGGCGGCGATTGCGACCACGATCCTCGCCTTCGTTCGCCCCGGCGACGTCATCCTGCACTCCCAGCCGCTCTATGGCGGCACCGAGACCCTGCTGACGAACACGCTGGCGCGCCTGTCGATCGGCGCGGTCGGCTTTGCCGACGGCATCGATGAAGCCTCCGTCAGGCAGGCCGCGGAGGAGGCGATGGGCAGGGGGCGGGTTTCGATGATCCTGATCGAGACCCCGGCCAATCCGACCAATGGCCTCGTCGACGTCGCGATGATCCGGCGCATCGCCGATTCCATCGGCAAGGCCCAGGGACACACGCCGATCATCGCCTGCGACAACACGCTGCTCGGCCCGGTGTTTCAGCGGCCGATCGAGCACGGCGCGGACCTGTCGCTGTATTCGCTGACGAAATATGTCGGCGGCCACTCCGACCTGATCGCGGGCGCCGCGCTCGGATCGAAGGCGATCATGAAGGGCATCAAGGCGCTGCGCGGCGCGATCGGCACCCAGCTCGATCCGCATTCGTGCTGGATGATCAACCGCTCGCTCGAGACGCTGAGCCTGCGCGTGGAAAAGGCCGATGCGAATGCGCGCCTGGTGGCCAGCTATCTGCGCGACCACCCCAAGGTCGCCAAGGTGCATTATCTCGGTCATCACGAGCAGGACTCAGCCCTGGGCCGTGTGTTCGCGAGACAATGCCTTGGCGCCGGATCGACCTTCTCGTTCGACATCGTCGGCGGCAAGGAGGCGGCGGTGAAATTCCTCAATGCGCTGCAAATCCTCAAGCTGGCGGTGAGCCTCGGCGGCACCGAGTCGCTCGCGAGCCTGCCCGCGACCATGACCCATTCCGGCGTTCCCGCCGACATTCGCCAAAAGATCGGCGTGCTCGATTCCACCATCCGGCTGTCGATCGGGATCGAGAACCCGTTTGATCTGATCGCGGACCTCGCGCAGGCGCTGAACGCGACTTGAGCGGGGGGATCACAGCGCATTGGACGCGCGGCACGCTGACATGATCGCAGCGTGCGGCCTCATTGCTCTGCGCGCCCGAAAGCTGTCGCACGAGGCAAACGTAATAGCCTTGCTGGATGCGTTCAGCAGGGAATCGCCGGAAGGCCGTCAATCTCACTCGATTTCGAGCCATTCGGAGACGGCGCGACCCGTGGGCCAACGAACGAAACCAACTCGCAATTGCCGCCCGATCCCGTGCCCGACCGCGATCACCGTGCTCCTGCTTTGCATCTAGTTGAAGCAGTTCAGCCGCTCGCCACCTCGTCTCTTAAACGCAGCAGCCTGGATTGGTTGAAGCCTGCCCCTGCAGATGGTTCAATCCATTTGGATACCTTATTCAGCTCCTCCTTCCTCAGCCTTGGTCGTCCGTGAACAAGCCTCTAAGCGATTGAGCGGGAGTCTGTTTCTCGGATGCGGAGGCATTTGAGATTGCAGGGATTGGGAGCTTGAGAAGCCCAAACCCTGCAATTTCGTTTTATGGATTTCCCTTCGTTGCGGACCATGATCCTGTGTTGCATCGGAGGGGGACGATGCGGCCGAAGAAGCACAAGACGACGGAATCGAACGATCTGTTCCGGGCACGGCTGGACCAGATCATCAACATGAATCACGAGCTGGTTCGGCTCGCTGGCAAGGTCAATTGGGACTGGATCGACGGCGAGATGCGCCGCTCTACAGCGAGAACGGCCGACCCGGGATCGAGACCCGCTTCGTGATCGGGCTGCTGTTGCTCAAGCACATTTTCGGGTTGTCCGATGAGGGGGTCTGCGAACGCTGGGTCCATGACCCGTATTTCCAGTTCTTCACCGGCGAAGAGTTCTTCCAGCACGTCTTCCCGCACGAGCACTCGGACTTGAGCCACTGGCGCAAGCGGCTCGGCGACAAGCTGGAACTTTTGCTGGCCGAGAGCCTGCGGGTGGCACACCAGGCCGGCGCGTTACGTGGCCAAGACCTCCAGCGGGTCACGGTCGACACCATGGTGCAGCCGAAGGCCATCACCTTTCCGACCGACGCCAAGCTGTGCATGCGGCCATCAATGGCCTCAACCGCCTGGCGAGAAGACGCGGCGTCAGGCTGCGGCAATCCTATTCTCGCGTGGCCAAGGCCGCCGCGATGATGGCGGGCCGCTACGCCCATGCCAAACAGTTCAGGCGGCATCAGCGGCAGTTGCGTATCTTGCGCAGCCGGCTGGGCCGGATCATCGGCGACATCCGCCGCAAGATCGGGGGCCAGCCTGCACTGGAGGAGGCGTTCGCCCTCCCGCTGAGCCGAGCCACCCAGATCCGCTCGCAGCAGCAGCGCCAGCGCGGCTGGAAGCTGTATTCCTTGCATGCTCCGGAGGTCGAGTGCATAGGCAAGGGCAGGGCCAGCGCACCTTACGAGTCGGCGTGAAGGCCTCCATCGTCACCAACAACCGCCGGGATCCCGGTGGCCTGTTCGTGCTGCACGCCAGGGCGATGCCCGATAACCCGTACGATGGTCACACCTTGCGGGACGTCCTTGACGGCACCGAGACGCTCACCGGTTGTTCGATCGAGCGGGCCTATGTCGACAAGGGATACCGCGGCCACGACGCACAAAATCCCCGTCGCGTCTTCATCTCCGGCCAGAAGCGCGGCGTCTTCGGTGTCATCAAGCGCGAGCTGCGCCGCCGCTCCGCCATCGAGCCCATCATCGGACACCTGAAGACCGAAGGTCACCTCGGACGCTGCTACCTCAAGGGCCGCGCAGGAGATGCCGCCAACGTCATCCTCTCGGCCGTGGGCCACAACTTCCGCCGCATCCTTGCCTGGCTCAGAGAACTCTTGTGCCCCGTCCCGTTCCAGCTTTGGCGCATGCTCGCCTGTCCAGCCCCGCTCAATTCGGCTTCTTAACGGACGACTTCTTCGTCTTGTCGTGTTCAGCCATGTTCGGTTCTAGGCGCTTATGTCCAGAACCGAACGCGTACACGCAAGTCTGTGTCGGTGCGGTGCGTAGGCAGATAGTTTTAGTTCATCTTTAAGCAAGAGTCGCGGGCCGGTCTTTGATGGCACGGCAATTGCTGGACACCATAAGGATGCGCAACATGTGGTGGTCTCGGTGTCCAGGATTTGAAATGAGTGTGCCCGACAGGTCGCAAGTCAATGCGAGGGACGCTGCACCGTGAGTGCGATTCCTCTGGAGGTTCGCTCCGGCATGCGGGTGCCGCTGTCGTCAGCGTGACGATCTTTGACCCGCGCCTGGGTGTCGCGAAGAAGATGGCAACGCAGGATGTGATCTGGGTGGAGCGGGGGCAGCGAATCCGCACTGCTCAAATTGCGCGGCGACCATATCGACCGAACAGAAAGTCGTCTCTCTGACGCTTGTGTGTCGTCGCGCCCTGCCTTCACACGAAAAAGGAGTCCAAAAAATGCGCGCGCCGAGCTATTCCGAGGCACTGGAGTTCGCGATCGACCGCTCGTACGACATCAACCTCGACATGCTGAGGGCGCGAAAACTACACCTTGACACCTACAACGATTATCTTGTCGGCACATATCCACCTCTCAAAGCAATGGGCGAGCTGAACGCCGAAAAATTGTTGGGTGAGATTACGTCGTCAATTGACCTCTACTTTCACATCCCCTTCTGCAATCAGTATTGCACATTTTGTCACTTCGCCAAGGAAATCAATCCGCGTTCCAGACGTGTGGAGCGTTACCTGGCGGCTCTAGACAAAGAAATGAGTTGGTCGGACGCGGCGCTTGCCGGCAGGGCTATTGAGACAGCTTTCTTTGGAGGCGGCACCCCCTCAATCTTGACCAATCCGCAACTCAAGACGCTATTTGACATGATCAAGCAGCGCTTTGATCTATCGAAGTCCGAAGTGAGTTTCGAATTGCATCCCTCTCTTGGAAAGCAGGTGGACGCAGCGGATCGCATATCCACTCTGCTCAGAAGCGGCGTAAACCGCTTCGTACTGGGGGTTCAAAGTCTCGATCAAAATATTTTGCGTATATTGAACCGCGGGCACGGTGTGGACGAGGTGAGACAACTGGTTGAATTGCTCAATAAGCTAGGTGTTCAGAATCTGTCGCTAGACCTTATCTATGGGTTGCCGCAGCAAACGCTCCGAAGTTGGTATGACTCGCTCATCGGTCTGCTGGATATGGGAGTGGAGAAGTTCAATATCTTCCCATTGTTGTTCAAGTCGACGGACCCCGTAGCTCGCCATTTGAGCAGAGGACGATACCAATTCGCTGGGGCGAAGGAGCGCATCATCATGCATTTCATGGCTGAGCATATCCTCACGAAACTTGGCTATCGCCATGGCCCGATCTTCTATTGGACCAAGAAGTCGCAGCCGCACTCTGTTCAGCAGCGTCGCAAATACGATTCCTGGAACGACAATAATCTGGTCCCATTCGGGGTTGGCGGATTTGGCTACATGAGTCAGTGCCAATTCTACAATGAGGCAGATTTGGATCGCTACTTACACAGGGTTGAGTCTGGCGCGAAGCCAGTGTGGAAGGGTGTCGTCCTGTCACAAGACGATCTGATGCGCAGAACGGTGATGCTCGCGTTGCGAAGTAGTGGAGTGTCACTCTCTCGCTTCGAGGGGGAATTTGGAGTGTCTATGGAACTATACTTTCGTCGCGAGATCAAAAAGCTAACTGAGGCGGGACTCATCAGCATTTCAAACGAAGGCGTGCTGACGTTAACCACCGCTGGCATCATCAATTCGGGAGCGGTATCGCTGCAATTTTTCTCCGACGAGGTGCTTGAGCGGGTCGCGCGCACCGATAGCAGGATCTTAGATAAACGAACTGATCTCATCGAGAAGCACGACTACTCACCGGCCGCGCGATACGGTGCGACTGCAGAGATGCAAGCTATTTTTGGCCAGGGCAGGTGAGTGCTCGCTATGGTCGCCAGTATTTCCCCTTCCGCCCAAGAACCGCCTCGCAACCGCGAAGACATATTTTCTCATGCGGCCGATCGCATTGATCGTCGACAACGAAAACGACCGCTTGGGCGGTTCAGCAATTTTGTCGTCGATGAACTGCCACACGAGATTGCGGAAATCAAATGCAGTGAGCGGCCGGATGAAGCGGTTAGGGCCCTCGGTCGCAGTATCAGCGCGATTGTGGCGGACACAGACTATGATGCGCTGTTGCGGGGGCTGCCGCACTCCGAGTTCGGGATTGCCAAGACAGACATCCAATATCTCACCAATTGTGCTTATCAGATCTCCGCGTTTGCCGGCCTCCATCCCGGGGATGCCGAATTGACGGTGGGTGAGGCGCTAAACCGTCTTGCCCGCTTATCCCGCCAGCGGCAGCCTGGCATCGAGGTCCTCTCCTATGAGGATATGATACTTACGAATCCGGTGCAGACCGATCCGCGTGTATACTGCCTTGGAGCGGCCGGCGTCGAGGAACGAGATTTTTGCTTGGGCCATCAACTCATCGAAAACGAATTGCAGTTGGCAATCGACGCTCTACTCGCGTTGCGAGATGTGGCTGGCGCTGACGCGCGTCAATGTCTCGCGCTGTGCATGAAGCACCTTGAGACGGCGAATTATGTCCTGACTCGCTTTTATGAACATATGTCGCCGGATCTATTTGGCCAATTCCGCGTGTTCTACGGAAAGAATCCTTACAAGGATAGGCTCGGCCCGAGCGGCAGATTCTCTGCCCGCATTGTGGCTGCCTCAGTACTGCTGATCGGCGAAGAGCTGTTCCTCCAGAAACCGCAATTTTTTTCGGATGTATATCGGCTGTCCGAGTACTACCCTCAAGCGTACATTCATGAGGTGTTCCGCTGGTTGTCGCCGGACAAGAAAGATGCGTGGCTCAAGCCAGATTGGCTAGAAGGAAAAGCGGATTTCCCTCGGTTTGCAACCATTTCGCCGGTCATAGAGCACGGCAACAGTGAAATCCGGATGCTGCGGGCATCCTGTGTTCGTGCGCTGGATCGGTTTACGCTGATGCACCATAGTACGGCTTTGAAGTATACGGTCGAGCCCGGTCGACCGGTTGTCGGAGTTGAGGCATCGGAAAGTATCGACGCTGTCCTTTTGCAGAGACTGTTGACGACGGCGGCTCAGTAAGCCTGAGGGTGCTATTTGCGTAGTAGAAAAGTTGATGGCGGAAGAGACGGAGGCCCTCGAGGCCAGTTGGCAGCCGATGTCGACGTCTCAAGACGAGGTGATCTTTCGTCGGTTCGAGTCAGGAGATGCCGATGATGTATGGCATCTGCATAGAGCCGCATCGGAGGATGGTGGTGCGCGCGGCCCGGAAGGGGCTTGGGAAGATGACTTGCGCAATATCGGGGAAGTATACATCAGTTCGGGCGGTGACTTCTTACTTGCCCATATTGGTTCGCGACTCGTCGCCATGGGGGGACTGAAGCCTGTCGATGCTGATGTCGCACAGCTGACGCGTATGCGCGTCGATCCGGCCTTTCGACGACGAGGGTTTGGAAGGAGGCTTCTTCGTGAGTTGGAATCGAGGGCCGTTGCTGCGGGGTTCAAGCGGATCGTGCTGGATACGACAATGATTCAACTAGGTGCTCAAAGACTTTATGAGGCCGCGGACTATGTTCGCCGCAGGGAAGGGACGCTGCACGGATATGCAGTTATCTTCTACGAGAAGCGGCTGGCCGTGGAGGGTGAAGCTCTCCACTTGAGCAAGTAAGCCTGTGCGCTTTGGATCAGCTTCATGACAGGCTGAAGCAACGTGATGTGCTCCATTTGTGGCGCGGGCGCCACCAAGAGAGAGGGAGGCGCGCAGAAGAGGGCGGCGCACGGAGCGATAGTTCGCGATCGGTCCATCGAGGTGCAGGTTAGATCTGCCAGATGGAGGATTGGTATGATATGAGTGGACGAATAAGCGAGCGGCTTCCGTTACGCTAGTTGTCTCGGGACTGTTTATTGCATCAGGCGGCGCGTAAGAAAGCTCTCGTGAATTCGGACACTTCTCTGGAAGGCCCGGTCCGCTGGCAGTCCAAGCAGGAGACAGCATGCGCACTGCGAGTCCTTCGTTGAATGACCTTGAGATGCCGCACGCGACTCGCGTTTCGCGCTCAGCACGATCGCTAATCTTTTTTCCCAACAGGTTGCTCCGGCTATCACTAGTCTAGGTCCCCAATGGCGCCTCTCGCGCCGCTTGCCGTCGGTTCCTACCTCCGCGGTCAGCGTCTGCCTATCGTCGGTCGCGTCTCGATCGACAGCATAACAGTCGACATTTCCGGTCTGTCGGATGAGGCACTCGATCTAGGAAGCCTCGTCGAAGTGATCCGACCTCATCAGATGCTGGCGGCTGACGCAGGCACTATCGCTTGCGAGATTCTCACTGGCCTCGGTCATCGCTTCCGCAGAGATTATCGTTGACGCGTTCGCGCAAACAACACTCTTCAAGTTCATCAAGCATAATTTTTTTGGACCGAAAAGAATGAAAGTCACTGTCTTAGGCGCGGGCGTTATCGGCGGCACAACCGCATATCAGCTTGCGAAGCTCGGGCACGAAGTCGTTGTCGTCGATAGGGAATCGGGTCCCGCACTGGAAACCAGTTTTGCGAACGCCGGCGAGGTCTCCTTCGGCTACTGTTCACCGTGGGGTGCCCCCGGGATCCCTGTGAAGGCCGTCAAGTGGATGCTCATGGGCCACGCGCCATTGATCCTTCGTCCGAAGCTTGATGCAGCCATGCTCTCTTGGCTTTTCCATATGCTAGCGGTTGCCAGTCGACCAAGCCTTTACGCCAGACCGGCGCCTCTCCGTCGATTGTCTGGGTCGCCAAGAGTTCGCGTAGCCTGTCGGCGGGTACAGGGCCTTTGCGCGTTTGCCGCCCTGTGCATAGAACCATGCTTCGTCGCTCGTCGGTCGTGTCGCTCATTATTGCCCCAGCTTCCTCGTGTCTTTGGGACCCAACGGCCTCATTGGTGATTCATTCGTCGGGAGCCGATCTCGAAATAGGGACATTATAGTGCGTGTTTTAATGGACCGCAAAGCCGTCTGTTCTTCCTATGAAGGCAACGGCTCTGGTAGCTTGGAATCTCCGGCGGCTGCGCGTGAGGCGCAGGCCCAGGAGGCATTGGCGGTGGACGCTGGTGTTGACCGTTCCTATGTGGGACGGATCGAGCGCGGGCTCGAAAACCCGACAGTCGAAACTTTGGACCGGCTGGCCACAGCCCTACAGGCTGTCGTCGCTGAACTTTTGCTCGCGCCCAAGGTTGGCGAAAAGCCGCCAGCGCCCCTCCGAAAAGGACGCAAGAAGAAGTGATCTGTCTGAACTATTCTGTCGGGTCTACTCCCGGCGACGATCTCGGATTGTGAGGCCGGCATGACTCCGCCAAAGAAGAAGGCCCAGATCTCGGTGTATCTCGATCCTGATGTCATGAAGACCCCGTCGGCTTATGCGGCTGGCCGGGAGCAATCGCTGTCGTTATTGCCGAAGCCGCGATCGCGTCCTTCCTGTCACCGGACGCCGACGAGCGGCGGGAGGCGGCTATTGCCAAGCGCCTCGATCTGGTCGATCGCCGCATCTCGCGGCTCGAGCGCGACATCGGGATCTCGCTCGAGACCTTGGCGTTGTTCGTTCGCTTCTGGCTCACTACGACACCACCACTCCCCGAGCCGGCTGCAAAGGCGGCGAGGGCACAGGGTGGCGCGCGGTGGGATAATTTCGTCGCGGCGCTCGGGCGACGACTCAGTCAAGGGCCGAAGCTGCGGCAGGAGATCCCGGAGGATATTCAGGTGAGCGAGCCCACGTGAGGGGATCGGTCGTATTTCTCAGGGCATGTTAGATTTGGTTCGTTCGAATCATCGGGTATGGAAGGAAGTCATGTTTCTGCAGATTGGCGGCCGGTACTTCAACATAAATTCGATCAAGAGCATCCGGCCGTATTCAAAGCCTAACGATCCCGCGCACTGGGCGGAGATTGAGCTGATGGACGGTTCGAGATTCGACGATCTTGTTTTGCCCGATCAGCTCGACGCCTTTTCCCGGAATTATTTTCCAGCACCCCCCGGCTATGAGAGCCTAGGTGTTGAGGTGGACGGCGATGAAGTCAGGATTTGGAGCGAGACAGTTATCGCGTTCGCTTACGATGCCGGCGCCTCTGAGCTGGCGCCTATCACGCTCGAATCCGGCCTGCGGGAGTCCTTCGCGGTAAAGACGCCTGGAGGGACCGTTCATTGTCCTGGCATGACGTATCTGTCCCAAGATCATTTCGTTACTAAAAAATTGGAAGCCCAAAAACGAGGCTCGAAATAGCCCTCGACGCTCGGTCTTTTTCCCGCGAAACATCCCACCTTGGCCTGTTCTGGATCGAATGCTGTTCCGATCGCTGGGCGCGGCCATGCTATTCTAGTTGGCTCAGCGAATCGCTCAGGAGAGAACAGAATGTTCGAGGTTGGCCGCGAATACGTTTTTCACATCATCGTCGACAGCCCGGGCGGGCCAGCAGGTGTGTCGGAGCAAGTCTGGGAGGTCCAGGAGATGGAGGGCACCTTGCTCAAGCTCTACAATCCGTTCGCCAAAGCTCCCGAAATCCTCAACATCGCATCGTCTCGGTTCGTCAAGGCCGTCCTATTGGACAGGCGGCAGGCCCGACCCGCTTAGAAACCCGCCCATGCGTTCTGGCGTCGGAGGGTCCTAACCACCCGCAATATATTCAAGCTTTTTAAGCGGTTTCCGCCCCGGCGCTGGCCCTTCCAACCCGGCCACCTCGACTGCCTCCCGTGCCCAGGGGCCGTCCGGGCCCTGTTTCACGGGAAATCGGGTGTTTCACGGCCCCAAGTCGGCCCGGCCAAGCCGGCCGCCGGCTCATCCGCACCATCGGCCGACCGACGGTTGGGGCGGGACGCCGCGCGCGCCGTCGAGGACCCGTCTTCACCGCGCTCACCGATACACGCTTCTACGGTCTCAACCACGGCATGCCTTCGACACAGCAAGTATTTTTTCTCTGATCTACGCTGGGTCCCTACGACGGCTGAATACTTGTTGAACTAACCGGTTTCCTGCCTTTTCTATCCATCCCCGTCGCCGATTGCATTTCTGCGATTGGCGCTCGACGGGGGACGATCGTGGCGGGCACTTCAATCTATTCGGAAGCCTTTTCGCGTGGCGCACGCATGCTGCGCACGGCGCTTGGCCCGGCGATTGCGACTTTCCTTGAAGACCCGTCCATCGTCGAGGTGATGCTCAACCCCGACGGTCGGCTATGGATCGACCGGTTGTCGGGCGGCCTGGAGGACAGCGGACGGACAATGTCTGCCGCCGACGGCGAGCGGATCGTGCGCCTGGTCGCGCACCACGTCGGCGCTGAGGTCCATGCCGAGAGGCCGCGTGTATCCGCCGAGCTTCCCGAGACGGGAGAGAGGTTCGAGGGACTTCTCCCGCCTGTCGTTGCGGCGCCGGCCTTTGCGATCCGCAAGCCTGCCGTCGCGGTGTTCACGCTGGAAGATTACGTCGCCGCCGGTACGATGACTGCCGGTCAAGCGACGGCCCTGAAGGCCGCGGTCGCTTCGCGCAAGAACATTCTGGTCGCTGGCGGCACCTCGACCGGCAAGACCACGCTTACAAACGCACTGCTCGCCGAAATCGCCGGCACCACCGACCGCGTGGTGCTGATCGAAGACACGCGCGAGCTGCAGTGCCGCGCGCCAAATCTGGTCGCGCTACGCACCAAGGACGGCGTCGCGTCGCTTTCCGATTTGGTCCGGTCCTCGCTGCGTTTGCGCCCCGATCGCATTCCGGTTGGGGAGGTGCGGGGCAGTGAAGCCCTGGAGCTCCTGAAAGCCTGGGGCACCGGCCATCCCGGTGGAATCGGGACGATTCACGCCGGCACGGCACTGGGCGCGCTCCGCCGCCTCGAACAACTGATCCAGGAAGCCGTCCTCACCGTTCCCAAGGCGCTGATCGCCGAGACGATTGATGTCGTCGCGGTGCTGCGCGGCCGCGGCCGCGAACGCCGCCTCGCCGAACTTGCTCTCGTAGCCGGCCTCGATCCCGCCACCGGCGATTACCGTGTGCAGTCGGCCGGGGCGGGCGGCGTAACCTCACTTCCCGGAGACCCTTCATGATCGAGTTTGCTTCCGCAACCCGTCTCGTTCGCCGCTGCTTCAGCGACGTCGCGGCGATTGCTCTGATCTCCGTCGCGTTCGCGCCTGCGGCCTACGCCTCCGGTTCCTCAATGCCCTGGGAGACGCCGCTCAACCAGATCCTGGAATCGGTGCAGGGTCCGGTCGCCAAGATCATCTCGGTCATCATCATCACCGTGACCGGTCTGACGCTTGCGTTCGGCGACACCGCTGGAGGCTTCCGCCGGCTTATCCAGATCGTCTTCGGCCTGTCGATCGCCTTCGCTGCCTCGAGCTTCTTCCTGACGTTCTTCAGCTTCTCGGGTGGGGCGCTGGTCTGATGGCTGCGCTTGTCGATCCAGACGTGCAGGGCTTCTTCGCGCCGGTCCATCGCGCACTCACAGAGCCCATCCTGATGGGCGGCGCGCCGCGCTCCGTCGCGATCGCCAACGGCACGTTGGCGGCTGCCATCGCACTCGGGCTGCGGCTCTGGATTCCCGGCGCACTGATCTGGGCCGTGGGCCACATCGCGGCCGTCTGGGCAGCCAAGCGCGACCCGCAGTTCGTGGACGTCGTTCGCCGTCACCTCCGCTATCCGCCTTACCTCGCCACATGAGGCTTCCATGCTGAACCTCGCTGAGTATCGCAACCGGCCCGCCAGTCTTCCCGATTTCCTGCCGTGGGCCGCGTTGGTCGAACGCGGTGTGGTCCTCAACAAGGACGGATCCTTCCAGCGGACGGCGCGCTTCCGTGGCCCAGACCTCGATAGCGCGACGCCTGCGGAACTGGTCGGCGTGACGGCCCGCCTCAATAACGCGTTACGCCGTCTCGGCTCAGGCTGGGCGACCTTCGTTGAAGCCCAGCGTAGCGCTGCCCAGACCTATCCGTACAGCGCCTTTCCCGATCCCGCATCGGCGTTGGTCGATCTGGAGCGGCGGGATGCTTTTGAAGAGGCCGGGGCGCATTTCGAGAGCCGGTACTTCCTGACGTTCGTCTGGCTTCCGCCGACCGAGGACGCCTCGCGCATCGAGGGCTGGCTCTATGAGGGGCGTGCGCAGAACGGTGTTGATCCCTATGAACTGCTGCGCGGCTTTGTCGATCGGACCAACCGCGTCTTGCAACTGGTCGAAGGATTCATGCCGGAGGTGGCGTGGCTCGATGATGGCGACACGCTCACCTACCTGCATTCAACCATCTCGACCCGGCAGCAGCGGGTCCGCGTCCCTGAGACACCGATGCATCTCGACGCGCTGCTCGCGGACGAGCCGCTCGCCGGCGGACTCGAGCCGCGTCTCGGAAGCCATCACCTTCGCACGCTCACCGTGGTTGGTTTTCCGACCGCGACACATCCCGGAATCCTCGACGAGCTGAATCGGCTTGCCTTCCCCTACCGCTGGTCAACACGGGCAATCCTCCTCGACAAGAGCGAGGCCGTGAGGCTGCTGACCAGAATCCGCCGACAGTGGTTCGCCAAGCGAAAGTCGATCGCCGCCATCGTCAAGGAGGTGATGACGAACGAGGCTTCGACACTGGTCGACAGCGACGCCGCCAACAAGGCCACTGACGCCGATTTCGCCTTGCAGGAACTCGGCACCGATGACGTGGGCCAGGCCTACGTCACCGCGACCGTCACGGTCTGGGACGAGGATGCAGGCCGCGCCACCGAAAAACTTCGCCTCGTCGAGAAGGTGATCCAGGGGCGCGACTTCACCTGCATGCCGGAGGGGGTGAATGCGCTCGAAGCCTGGCTCGGCTCGCTGCCAGGCCATGCCTACGCCAATGTTCGCCAGCCGCCGCTCTCCACCCTGAATCTGGCCCACATGATTCCGTTGTCGGCGGTCTGGGCGGGACCGGCGCGCGACGAGCATTTTCGTAGTGCCCCGCTGTTCTTCGGCAAGACCGAGGGCTCGACGCCGTTCCGCTTCTCGCTGCATGTCGGCGACGTCGGACATACCCTGATCGTCGGCCCGACCGGCGCCGGCAAGTCCGTGCTGCTGGCGTTGATGGCGATCCAGTTCCGCCGCTACCGCAAGAGCCAGATCTTCGCTTTTGATTTCGGCGGTTCGATCCGCACCGTGGCGCTGGCCATGGGCGGCGACTGGCACGACCTCGGTGGAAGCCTGTCGAACAGCGCCGATGATTCCGTCTGTCTTCAGCCGCTCGCACGGATCGGAGACGCTGCGGAGCGGGCCTGGGCGGCTGAATGGGTGACCGCGATCCTCGCCAAGGAGGGCATCACCATCGATCCGACCGCGAAGGAGCATGTCTGGTCGGCATTGACTTCGCTGGCATCCTCGCCAATCGAGGAACGGACAATCACCGGCCTGACCGTCCTGCTGCAATCGACTGCGCTCAAGCAGGCGCTGCAGCCGTATTGTGTCGGCGGTCCCTCCGGTCGGCTGCTCGATGCCGAGGTTGAGCATCTCGGCCTCTCGTCAGTCCAGGCTTTCGAAACCGAGGGCTTGATCGGGGCCGGCGCGGCACCCGCCGTCCTCACCTACCTCTTCCATCGCATCGAGGGACGGCTCGATGGCCGGCCGACGCTCCTCATCATTGACGAGGGATGGCTCGTGCTCGACGACCCGGCCTTCGCTCAACAGCTTCGCGAGTGGCTGAAGACGTTGCGAAAGAAGAACGCCTCCGTCGTCTTCGCCACCCAGTCGCTCTCCGACATCGACGGCAGCAACATCGCACCTGCCATCGTCGAAAGCTGCCCGACGCGCATCTTCCTGCCGAATGAGCGCGCGATCGAGCCGCAGCTCACAGCAATCTACCGGCGCTTTGGTCTGAACGATCGCCAGATCGAGATCATCGCGCGAGCGACGCCGAAGCGGGACTATTACTGCCAATCGCGACGCGGCAATCGGCTTTTCGAGCTGGGTCTCGGGCCGATCGCGCTCGCCTTCTGCGCGGCATCCTCGAAAGCCGATCATGCCGCAATCGAACGGCTGCTGGCCGAGCACGGCCGCGAGGATTTTACGCCGGCCTGGCTGGCCGACCACGAGCTCCTATGGGCCGCCGATCTCATTCCCGACCTGACCAACCTGGAGGTGCAATCATGAGCGTTCGCAAGACGCGCCGTAGCTTAATGGCCGCGACCGCCCTGTCGCTGACCCTGTCGTTTCAGCCGCTTTTAACGACGCGGGCGTCTGCGCAGGTGGTCGTCTACGACCCCAGCAACTTCAGCCAGAACGTGCTGACCGCGGCTCGCGAGCTGCAGCAGATCAACAATCAGATCCAGATGCTGACGAATCAGGCCCAGAGCCTGGTGAACCAGGAAAAGAATCTCGCGAGCCTGCCGATGTCGACGCTGGCCCAGCTCCAGTCGACGATCGCTCGGACCCAATCGCTTCTGGGCCAGGCGCAAAACGTCGCCTTCAATGTTCAGGGTATCCAGACCGCCTATTCCAGCACATATGGCACGGCAGCGGGAACGGGCTCCAATGCGACGATGTTTGCCGCGGCTCAAAGTCGTTGGCAGAACTCGGTGGGCGCTTTCGAAGACTCGCTGAAGGTGCAGGCCGGCGTCGTCGGCAATATCTCGACCAACTCCAGCGCCATGAGCTCGCTGGTCACCGCCAGCCAGTCGGCAAGTGGTGCCCTGCAGGCCGCTCAGGCCGGCAATCAGCTCCTGGCCCTGCATTCCCAGCAGCTATCCGATCTCGTCGCGGTGCTTGCTGCGAAGGGACGGGCGGATGCGTTGGAGCAGGCGCGCGTGACGGCGGCCGAATCGCAGGGCCAGCAGCAATACAAGACTTTCTCGACGCGCACCGGCTATCAGCCCGGCAACGTCACCATGTTCCGCAACAACTAAGGCGTGGGACTATGGAGCACACGGATATCCTACGCGCCGTCGCGATGGTCATTCTGATGGCCGTCTTCATGGCCACGCTATCCTATATCCATCGGCGTCCCGCGCCGCGGACCATATCTGACGCTCCCGTCGTCTCCACACCCGATGATCTGTCGGCCGAGCTGCGCCGCTGCTGCGCGCTCGGACCCCAGGATGCCGAAGATCCGCACTGCCAGGCGGTCTGGGAGGAGAACCGGGCGCGCTTCTTCGGCAGGCCGGCGCGGCCACTTCTGCCGCAGGCCGCGCCGGCCCCATCTTCGACGACGAATGCTGTGGAAGGAGAGAAGCGATGAACAACGTCGGCGTCATCGACACCTTCCTCAATACCTACACCACCTATATCGATTCAGGCTTCGGCCTGATCAAAGGCGAGGTGACCTATCTCGCGTCGACACTGATCGTCATCGACATCACCTTGGCCGGCTTATTCTGGGCCTGGGGCGCAGACGAAGACATTCTCCAACGGCTGGTGAAGAAGACGCTCTACATCGGCTTCTTCGCCTTCATCATCACCAACTTCAACAATCTCTCCGGCATCATCTTCAATAGCTTCGCCGGTCTTGGCCTGAAGGCCGGCGGCTCGTCGATCTCGACGGCGGACTTCCTGCGGCCCGGCCGGCTCGCACAGGTTGGCTTAGATGCGGGGCAGCCGCTGCTGGACGCTGCCAGCCAGATGATGGGCTTCACCAGCTTCTTTGCGAACTTCGTCCAGATCGCGGTGCTGATGGTGTCCTGGCTGTTGGTGCTGATCGCCTTCTTCATTCTGGCGGTGCAACTGTTCGTCACCTTGATCGAGTTCAAGCTGACGACGCTCGCCGGCTTCATCCTGATTCCGTTCGCACTCTTCAACAAGACCGCCTTCCTCGCGGAGAAGGTGCTCGGCAATGTCGTTGCCTCCGGCGTGAAGGTGATGGTGCTCGCTGTCATCGTCGGCATCGGCACAGGGCTCTTCTCCCAGTTCACGTCAGCCTATGGCGGCGGCCAGCCGACGATCGAGCAGGCCCTCTCTGTCGTGCTCGCAGCGCTCGCCATGCTCGGCCTTGGTATCTTCGGGCCCGGCATCGCAACTGGTCTCGTGTCAGGAGCGCCGCAGCTTGGTGCGGGCGCTGTGGTCGGCACCGGCCTTGCCGTCGCCGGCACGGCAATGGCGGGAGGCGCGGCGCTTGGGCTCGCGGGGAGGGGAGCGATGGCGGCAGCCTCCGGCACCGCTGCAGCTGCACGCGGTGGTGCGGCGATGGCGGGCGGCATGTCCTCCGCCTACAGCCTCGCATCAGCCGGTCAGTCCGGCGCTGGCGGCGTTGCGTCAGGTCTTGGCGGAGCCGGCCGCGCGGCTGCCAGTGCGGCGATAGCACCCGTCAGACGCGCTGCTGCGCAAGCAGCGGGGTCGATCGCGGAGAGCTTCACCTCAGGCGCCCGGTCCGACGTCGCAAATACCGGCGGCTCCTCGACGATGGGGACCATTGAGAGTGGCGGGGCGGCAAACGATGGATCCGCCTCTCAAGCGGCGAGCGAGAGCGGTCCGCCCGCCTGGGCCCAGCGCGTCAAGCGCAATCAGGCGGTCATTCACGGCGCGCAGACCGCCGCACAAGCCCTCAAATCGGGCGACAGCCATGGCGGCGGCCATTCCGTCGAGCTATCAGGGGGAGAATAATCAATGTCAGTCTTTCGGCGATCGTCGATCCGCTACGGCCGCACGCCCGAACCCGAAACCCCCTATCAGCGTGCAGCCCAGGTTTGGGACGATCGCATGGGCTCGGCGCGCGTGCAGGCCAAGAATTGGCGGCTGATGGCCTTCGGTTCGCTGTTACTTGCTTGCGGTCTCGCCAGCGGGCTCGTCTGGCAATCGACACACGGCACCGTCGTTCCGTGGGTGGTGCAGGTCGACAAGCTCGGCGAGGCGCAAGCGGTGGCGCCCGCTGTCGCTGATTACCGGCCGAGCGATCCGCAGATTGCCTGGTACCTCGCTCATTTCATCGCGATGGTGCGCTCGCTTCCGGCCGATCCGATCATCGTGCGGGAGAACTGGCTGAAAGCCTACGATTTCACGACCACGGCAGGCGCGATGGCGCTGAACGACTACGCCCGGGCCAATGATCCCTTCGCCAGTCTCGGCAAGCAGCAGGTCGCGATCGACGTCTCCAGCGTCATCCGCGCCTCGCCCGACAGTTTTCGCGTCGCCTGGGTCGAGCACCGCTATCAGGACGGTGCGCTCGCCGGCACCACGCGTTGGACCGCGATCCTTACCATCGCGATTCAGCCGCCCACTGATGCCGATCGGCTGCGCAAGAATCCGCTCGGCATCTACGTCAACGCCATCAACTGGTCGAAGGAGCTGGGACAATGACCCCGCCGATTTTCTCAACAGCCGGCCGTCCGGCTTCGCGTTTCTTCATCGTCTACAAGAGCCCGAAAGACGGCGATACGTGCTTCCGTAAATCCGCTTTGGCGGCTCTACTGATGTCGTCTGCCCTTGGCGGCTGCGCACACAATTTCATCCCGCCCGACATCAACTACGACACTGCTGAGCCGGCAACGCTCACCGCCGATCCGCCGCCGCCCGTCAAGATCGTGGAACTGCCCAAACCCCTGCCGCTGCCCGGGCAGTTGAAACCGCTCACTGCGGCCAAACGCGTCCCGGAAGCCGCTGACCCGAAGGTTCGCGTCAAACAGGCCAACGCCGCGGCACGCGTGCAGCCGGTCCGCGCTGGCTTCATCAACGCGGTCCAGGTCTATCCTTTCTCCGGCGGAGCCCTGTACCAGGTCTATACGGCGCCCGGCCAGATCACCGATGTCGCCCTCCAGGAGGGCGAGCAACTCACAGGTTCTGGCCCCGTCGCCGCCGGTGACACTGTGCGCTGGATTATCGGCGATACCGAGAGCGGCGCGGGCGCAACCAGGAAGATCCACATCCTCGTCAAACCGACGCGGCCGGAGTTGGACACCAATCTCGTTATCAACACCGACCGGCGGACCTATCTCCTCGAGCTGCGCTCGACGGAGAAGACCTACATGGCTTCGGTCTCCTGGCAGTATCCCGAGGACCAACTCATTGCACTTCGGCGGCAGAATGCGGCGGCTGAAACAGCGGCGCCAATCGCGGCCGGCATCGATCTCGCCTCGATCAACTTCCGCTACGCGATCGAAGGCGATGATCCGGCCTGGCGTCCGCTGCGCGCCTTTGATGATGGGAATAAGGTCTACATCGAATTCCCCAACGGGATCGTCCAGGGTGAAATGCCGCCGCTGTTCGTCATCGGTCCGGCCGGCGGCTCCGAGCTGGTCAACTACCGCGTGAACCGCAACTACTACATCGTCGATCGCCTGTTTGCCGCCGCCGAGCTACGTCTTGGCGATAAGGATAGCGAGCGGCGCGTGCGCATCGTCCGTACCGACGGAAGGCCGCGCTCATGGCGATAGGTAGCCAAGACGAACGTCAGAGCGACATCCCGCCCGTCGCACCGCCGGATCTTCGGCTCCGAGGCGAGCGGCCAGTTGTCACACGCCTCTCGCGCAGGATCCTGATCGGCCTCGGCGCGGTGTCTGCCCTCGCCGTGGCGGGAGCGCTCGGCTACGCCCTCCAGACTCGCCACAAGGCGCAGACCGGCCAGGAGTTGCTCAGCACCCAGAATAGCCCTTCGGCCGAGAGCCTCGCCGCCTTGCCGAAGGATTATACCGGCCTGCCGCGTCAGGCGCCGCCGCTCGGGCCGCCGCTGCCCGGCGATCTCGGCAAGCCGATCCTCAACGCGGGAGCTGCGCCGAACACCGTGGTCTCCGCGACGACACCTGATCCGGAAGCGCAGCACAGAGCGCAGGAGATCGAAGCGGCGCGCGTCAGCCGCCTCTTCGCTCAGACTGTTCAGCAACCGCAGAGCGTCGGCCAAGTCATCCCGAATTCGGCGACCGGAGCCGCGACGCCGCCGGCCGCGCCACCACCCGTCGATGCGGGATCTGCCCAGAACATGCAGGACCGCAAGACGGCCTTCCTCAATGCGTCGACTGATAAACGCACGGTCAGTCCGGACCGGCTGGAGGCCAAAGTCTCGCCTTATGTTGTGCAGGCCGGCACCGTGATCCCTGCTGCGCTCATCACGGGCATCCGCTCCGATCTGCCCGGCCAAGTCACCGCCCAAATCACGGAGGCGGTCTACGACAGTCCATCCGGCAAATATCTTTTGGTTCCGCAGGGGGCCAAGCTGATAGGCCAATACGACAGCTCCGTCGCGTTCGGCCAGAGCCGCATCCTCTTGGTCTGGACCCGCATCATCATGCCGAACGGAGACTCGATCGTGCTGGAGCGCCAGCCCGGCGCCGACACCGGTGGTTATGCAGGGCTTGAGGACGAGGTCGATAGCCATTGGGGCATGCTGTTCAAGGCCGCCGTGCTCTCGACGATGCTCAGCGTCGGAGCCGAGGCGGGCACGAGCCAGAACGAGAACAACCTCGTTCAGGCAATCCGTAGCGGCGCGTCAAACAGCATCAGCCAGACTGGACAGCAGATCGTGCAGCGCCAGCTCAACATCCAGCCGACGCTGACCATCCGGCCGGGTTTTCCGGTCCGCGTCATCGTCACGCGCGATTTGGTGCTGGCGCCCTACCGCAAGGGAGGAACACCGTGACGAAACTCAAGCTTGGGCCGCTCGAAGACGACAAGCCGGTAAAGCTCGCGATCGAGCTGCCGGCGGCGGTCTTCAGGAATCTCAAAAGCTACGCCGAGGCTATCGCGCGCGAGAGCGGACAGCCGGCACCCGATCCCGCCAAGCTCATCACTCCGATGATCGAAAGATTCATGGCGACAGACAAAGGGTTCTCAAAGCTGAAACGCGCGGCAACAAATCGATAAAGGGACGATCGTTCAGCGTTGCCTTGCAGAAACGGTCGGGACCAAAGCCCATCAAGTCAAATCCGGTCACAGACCAGCATTTTTCTCACGTAGACGCGTTCAGGTGAATAGGAAGTCAGATGCCATATATCGATGCCACGGGTGTGAAGCTCTATTTTGAGGAAGCCGGGGAGGGGCATCCGATCATTTTCCTGCACGAGCTCGGCTCAGATAGCCGCGGCTGGGAAACCCAGGTTCGCTACTTTTCTCGTGCCTATCGCTGCATCACCATCAACGCCCGCGGATATGCCCCCAGCGACGTGCCCGGCGATCCGACCCTCTATGGCTGGGAGCTCGCTGTGAGCGACATTGCCGCCGTCATGCGTGGCCTCGCCGTCGAACACGCACACCTGGTCGGATTGAGCATGGGCGGATATGCCGCCTTGCAGTTTGGATTACGCTATCCGGAGAGAGCCAGCGCGATTGTCGCGGCCGGTGTGGGAGCCGGATCTGCTCCTTCCCAGCGGGACGCCTGGTCGAGAGAAACCTCCATTCTCGCGCGGGCTTTCATCGAGCGCGGGATGGACGCGATGGCCCGCAAAATGGCGCATGGTCAGACTCGTATCCAACTCAAATACAAGGATACACGGAGCTGGCGAGAGTTCCAGGAACGCCTGCGTCACCACTCACCGCTAGGTATGTCGAATACGATGGCGCGCTGTCAAGCGTTACGACCGTCATTGCATGATCTGGCCGATCAGTTCTCAACGATGCGAACACCAGTATTGCTGGCACTTGGCGATGAGGACGCGCCCTGCATCGAGACCAACCTGATGCTGAAAACAGTGCTTCCCAACGCCGGTCTTTGGATCTGCCCCAATACCGGCCACACCATCAACCTGGAAGAGCCGACAGCATTCAATGCTCAGCTCGACAGCTTTCTAGCCGCCGTCGAGCGCGGGAGCTGGCGCCGCGGGCATCCGGCGATTGAGGCTGAATCCAGCCTGAAACTTGCGATGACGTGCGATACACGCACGAAGGCAGTGGCTCGGTGACCGCTACACTCTAGGCCCTTCACTGTGAGTAGTCTTATGAAATCCCGGACTGGCGTTCATCTCAGCGAATCCATCGCGACGCGGTTGACCGCCGCGGCTACACGCACGGGAGTGACAAAATCAGAACTTATTGAAGCCGCGCTAAGTCGCTTTCTCGAATCCGATAGCGCTGCCGAACATTTCGCGATCGTGGCAGGACACCTCACTGAGTTGAACGATCAGATCGGGCGTCTCGGTGCCGATCTCAAGATGGTGAATGAGGTCGTCGCACTTCACGCGCGCTTTCACTTGGCCGTTACGCCCTCGTTATCGGCTGTAGAGCAGGATATTGCGTCTATGGTCGGCGCCAAACGCTTCGAGGAATTCGCCGCGCAAGTAGAACGTCGTGTTGAACTGGGGACGTCTCTCATTCAGGAGACTATGAACCGGCGCGTCACGAGAAATGAGAACCGCTCCGAGGGAGACTTCGCGGCCAGCGACGCGCACGACACAGCCTCCAAGTCCTCTGAAACAATTCTTAGCGCATCCGCCACGATTGATGGCGCATCAGAGCCGAACGCTGCCGCGCAGGAGGGCGGCAGCATTCGTAACTTTCCAAAACAGGCGCATGGCCCGCTTCAGCGAGGGGGCCAGCGGCGATGAAACGACGTTTCGCGCACGGCTGCCCATGTCAACGGCATCTTCCGCGCCGCGACGCGAGTTAGCAGATGTAAATGGCCCCGCTCTTATCATGCGGGTGTTTCTACCTTTTGCTGCCGGCTATTATCTCTCGTACCTCTTCAGGACAATCAACGCGTTGATCGCCGCTCCCCTGACATTGGAGTTGGGGCTCGACGCTGGTGATCTTGGCTTGCTGACCTCAATCTATTTTCTCACCTTCGCGGTAGTGCAGATACCTGTCGGCATCCTTCTGGATCGATATGGCCCGCGGCTGATCCAGAGCGTGCTGCTGGTTGCTGCTGCGGTCGGCGCCGCATTGTTTGCTACATCAGACAGTTTGCTCATGCTGCTTCTAGGCCGGGCGCTACTCGGTCTCGGCGTCGCGGCGAGCTTAACCGCCGGATTGAAAGCCCTCGTTCTCTGGTTTCCGAAGGACCGACTTCCGTTTCTCAACGGCCTGATGGTCATGCTCGGTGCGTTGGGAGCGCTCACCGCGACCTCGCCGGCGCAGTTGTTGCTGGCTTGGGTTGGATGGAGGACGCTCTTCGCTTTGTTCGCTGTCGTCACGGCCGGCTGTTCGGCGATGATCTATCTCTTGGTGCCCGAGAGTGCATCGTCAACGCCGGTCATGCGTGGAACAGCCATGGTCAGCTTGAAGAAGATTTATACCGATCCGCATTTCTGGCGTCTGGCACCGCTATCGGCGACTTCCATCGGCACCGCCTGGGCGCTGCAGGGACTTTGGGCGGCGCAGTGGTTCACTGACGTTGAGGGACTTGATCGCGCCGCGTTGGTGCAACATTTGTTTGTCATGGCCGTCGCGCTCAGCCTGGGTGCGCTCCTGCTGGGCGTTCTAGCTGATCGGCTGCGTCGCTATGGCATTGGAACAGAGGCGCTCCTCGCGATCGTCGGCCTTCTGTTCATTGCCGTGCAATTGGCGATTATCCTGCGATGGCCGTTGTCATCATACGTCCTGTGGGCTGCTGTGGCCGCCGTCGGCGCAGCTACGGTGCTTAGCTATGCGATCCTGGCGAGTTATTTCCCGAAAGAACTTGCCGGACGAGCGAATGCTGCGCTGAACGTGTTCCATATCGGTGGGGCGTTTGTCCTGCAATATGCCACTGGCGTCGTCCTTGAACATTGGATGCCTCAGGCGGGGCATTATCCGGAGATCGCGTACCAGATAGCCTTTATCCTCAATCTTGTCCCTCAGATCATCGCATGGGTCTGGTTCGCTTTCCCGTGGATGCTTCGGCCGTCGACCAGCGCCAGGTTGAGCGATTAGGAGCGCCAGCGTCGGCGGCAGCTAAGGTTCGGTCTGCCGGGATTGTGAGGTGATCACAGCAAGCACCGGCGCCATCTATGCGACACCGCGGCCATGTTGGTCCGTCAGCCGATAATGGTGGAAGCAACGTCTTCGTTTGCCGTTCCAGCCCAGTCGCGACAGTGAGAAACTCGCGCCTGCGCCTCGCTGAAGAAAAAGCGCATCACGTTCCACTGCTTGCGCCAAACGACGGCAATGGACCAAGAGCGCTTCATGGCAACCGACCGCGCTTTTGCAAAGGCACCGCGAAATGCTGTTCAGCCCGCACCTGGATCGGCCGAAAGGTCCGGATAGCGCTCGCGAAGCAGGTCAAGGAACGGACGCAGCGATGGATTGCAGTTGTCCTGCCGCCAATAGGCACGGAAGCTCAGCCGGGTTGGACCCTCGGCATCATGCACCTCGCGGAAGGTGACTCCCTGATAGGCCGCGCCGGTGGCACCTTCCAATGCCAGCAGGACGCCCCAATCCGTGCCGACCATAGTGAGAAGCCGGTCAAGCGCCACATCATGGTGAAGCAGCCGACGAGGATCGGAACCTCCCATTTTGCTGATGAGGAGCTTGACGAGTTCCTGTCCCGGGCCGCGCTGTGTTAGCAAGAGCGCTTCGTGCCTCAGTTCGCCCCAGTGAACCACGTCGCGGGCTGTCAGCGGGTGGCTCTTGGGGAGAGCGACGACGACACGTTCGCTCCAGAGCAACAAGCACCTGTCGCTCCAGCTTGGAGTGGTTTCGGCCACAAAGGCGACGTCAATCGCTGAACTGGCGAGGTCGGAGATCAGATGTTCGCTCGATCCGTCGACCATACGTCTGTCGACATCAGGGAAGCGGTGCCGGTGGTCGAGGAGAGCCGCCCGAAAATTGCCGGCCGAAAATGAGGCGTGGACGCCGATGGTCAATCGACCACTTTCGCCTCGCCAGCGGGACTTGAGGCGATCTGTCATTGCTTCAGTTTCGCATACGATGCGCTGGGCATCATCGAGGAATTCCTGTCCCTCGATGGTCGGTCGCGTGCCGCCTTTTGTGCGCTTGAAGAGAGTGACGCCCAGCTTGTATTCGAGGTCTCGCAGGCGACGACTAAGAGTCGGCTGCTTGATTCTGAGCGTCTCTGCCGCTTGGCGTAAACTTCGGTGCTGCGACGCGACGATCGCCCAGCGTAGATCTCGAAATTCCACCGGTACGGTCGAAGCCTTATGGCGCATTGCCCGTCACCAAGTTTTCTCTTGAATGGGTCACTCCACTAGCTTGCGCCGCTTCTGCGTTTCCTCAATTCAGCCCGGAAACGCGATTGAATGCGGGGGCGTTATCGGTCCAATGCGCGTCGTCATTGTTGCTCCAAGAACTGCTTCGCGCCCAGTTCCATGAATTCGATGCGGCGGCTGAGAATGGTTTGACGATAATTGAGAGATTGCGCCCCATGTCAGCCGACCGACAAAGTTCTTCAAAGAGCGATAGGTCGTGGATGAACACGCGGCTTCCCCTTTGGATCTAGCGTGACGAGAACGCGCCCCCTTGTCTGAGAGAGCTTGCCAAGCAGCGCGTGCGTGGCTCGCCGACGTACAACGGCGGTTGTAATACGTATTTGAATAATCGGTTAGTCTCAAGTTTTAGGTGCAAGATGAGATTAGTACAGCTGAACGCATCATTAGTTGCATTGATGAGCCATGGCCCCTCCGCTCTCACTTTTTTGCGGAGCTTGGGTCAGGGGAGTGTAGGGCGATTGCAAATTTTGCTCGGCCTGATAGCCGGAAACTCTGTTGCGCTGTGGAGTGACAGAATTTGCGTTGGATTGGCGCGAACGAAAAATTTCTTGGCTAACGGGATCATAAATTTCTTCCCGTACGGTGACAGCGGGTCATAGGGGAACTTCGGAGCGTTGTGATGTTTGCCAAGTTGAGGCTTCGTATTCGTGGTCAGCTCATCGCGGGCTTTGTCGCTGTATGTGCGATCATTGCAGTCTCAGTGGGATACGCCGTTTTTGCAATGCGCGGAATTTCCCTCATCGTCAATGAGATGGTGAATCTTCGTACACCGGTCGCGATCGCCAGTACCGAGTTGGTCGGTAATGTCCATGCCACGCTCGCCGCCCTGCGCGGCTATCTCTTGACGGGCAATCCGCAAGGCAAGCTCGATCGCGTGGCGATGTGGAAGGAAATGGATGCCACGATCGCTGCCTTCGACGAGATGTCCGCCCACTTTGTGAACCCGGAAAACCAACGGAAGTGGGCCGAGGCCAAGTCGTTGCTCGCTGAGTTCCGTGCGGCCGAAGACAAGGCCGAGGCAATCGCATTCACCCCAGACGCATATCCAGCGACGAAGCTCTTGGTTACGGAAGCGGACCCGCGCGCCGATACGATCTTTTCGCAAATCACCAGGATGATCGACGAGGAGGAGAGTCAAGATGCGACATCGGAGCGAAAGAAATTACTGAAGGCAATGGCGGATGCACGAGGCAATTTTGCCGCCGCAACAGCGCTTCTCCGCACGTATCTGATGTCGGGCAAGAAAGCCGACAAAGAGAAGTGCTTCAGGCCTTGGGAACTCTTTGAAAAAGGCTTGACCGGCGTGACTGCGCAAAAGGCGATCCTCACGCCATCTCAGTTGGAATCCTTCGACAAGATCACGAAGGCTCGTGGCGAGTTTGCATCCCTGTACGAAAGGATCTTCGCTCTTCGGGATTCCCCTGGTTGGAACGCACCCGCCGATATTCTCGCCACGGAAGCGTCGCCGCGTGCGCTCAAGATCCTCGATTTGCTTGACGGGCCCAAGGGCGATGACGGCGCCCGCTCCGGAGGACTCAAGACCAATCAGAAGCAGATGCTTGCTGAAGGGGCACACGAGGTGCAGGCGGACATATCGCTGCTGGCCACCATACTGTGGGCACTGCTTGCAGCGGGATTGAGCCTCGGCGCCGCAATTGCGCTGCTCACCGCCCGCGCCATCGCCACCCCGATCCACGGAATGACAGCGGCGATGGGAAGGCTTGCCGGTGGCGACACATCCATGGGCGTTCCGGGCCTCGGACGGGGTGATGAGATCGGCGAAATGGCAGAGGCAGTCCAGATCTTTAAGGACAACATGGTCGAAGCGGACCGCTTGCGCGCCGAACAGGCGCAAGCGGAGGCGCGCGCCGTTGCCCAGCGAAAGGCGGAACTGCACCAGCTCGCCAGCCAGTTCGAGAATGCGGTCGGGGAGATCGTACAGACACTGTCATCGTCCTCCACCGAGTTGGAAGCGGCAGCCAACACCCTGAGCAGAACCGCCGAGAGCACCCAGGAGCTTTCCATGGTGGTCTCCGTCGCTTCCGAGGAGGCGTCGACAAACGTTCAATCGGTTGCCTCTGCCACCGAAGAGATGAGCTTATCGGTGAGCGAAATCAGCCGCCAGGTCCAGGATGCTGCGCGCATTGCTAGTAGCGCGGTTCAGCAGACACAAGAAACCAATGATCGCGTCAATAGGCTGTCACAGGCGGCGACCCTGATCGGAAACGTCGTCACCCTTATCAACAGCATCGCGGGACAGACAAACCTGCTTGCCTTAAACGCCACGATCGAAGCGGCACGGGCTGGCGAGGCCGGACGCGGGTTTGCCGTCGTCGCGTCAGAGGTCAAGGCGTTGGCCGAACAAACGGCGAGGGCGACTGGTGAGATCAGTCACCAGATCGGTGACATGCAGTCCGCTACGCAGGATTCGGTCATCGCAATACAGGAGATCGGCGGCACTATCGGTCGAATCTCCGAAATATCGTCGGCGATTGCATCCGCAGTCGAAGAACAGGGTGCGGCCACGCAAGAGATTTCCCGCAACGTCCAGCAGGCGGCCCTGGGGACCCACCAAGTGGCTTCCAGCATCGACGACGTAAAGCGCGGAGCGACGGAGACCGGTTCCGCGTCAGCCCAGCTGCTCGCCTCCGCACAGATGCTTTCGAACGACAGCGCGCGGCTGAAAAGTGAAGTCGAGAAGTTTCTGATGACGGTTCGCGCAGCCTGAACCCGACAGAACAGGCGCTTTTGCGAACCTCGAGAGGAAGGAAGATCATGGCCAGCCAAATTGTGGAAAGATCAACGCGCATCGTTGGGAGCTCGCCCGACTCCCCGAGCGCAAACATAGTTATCTTTCCGTTCAGCGACGCGAGAGAGCAAATCATAGAGACAAGAAGACATTGCGAAACGCTGCGGCGAAGCATTGAGACCCTACGCGAATCTCTCAGTACTATTGAGAACATCACTGCGAGCATCGACGACCTCCGGGTACGCGAGCGACTTGAGTGCCGGATCGCCTGGCTGAATGAGTTACTGCGGCTCAGGCTGGGTCAAGTCGCAGGGATCGATCGCTTATTGCAGCAGACGGTTCGCAGTTCTTCGCCTCGGGGCCGATGAAGGGCGAAGCGAGTCTCGTCTCCAATGTGGTGCCTCTTGGTGTATCGAGAGCTACACTTGAGCAATTCGGAGCAACAACGCTTTTAGAGAAGTTGTCAAATCGCTTCGCGCTCCGACTGCGGCCGAGGCTCCACAGAAAGCGACTAATGCATGGTTTCCCTCCGTCCGATAACGTGGCTCCGGCCGGTGCGTGCAGACTCGAGGTCTAGACAGCTGCGGAGGAGTCTGGGATGGCCATGCGCCACAAGCGTCCTCACCTTCTTGATTGAGCAGTCGCAGACAGTCGCGTCCGTACCGCTGTTGCGCACTGGGGCGCGGGCCGAGAAACGGCCGCTATCCCTTCCGATCGCATCCGCTCTTCGATCGCTCGCTGACTTAATTCCCGCAGAAGCTGCGTGTTCACGGCGCTGCCGTTTGCACCCGCTGAATGAATTGTCCGGGCAAACCGACTTGAACATTGGCTTGGGCCCTGCTTGAGCTTGCTCGCGACCTGCAATCCATTTCCAGACCCCGATTTTTCGGCGTTACCCAATCTTACCCAACTTGAGTTCGGAAACCCGCTTAGGGCGGAAAAATGACGGCTAGCCTTCGCTCTTACTGCGGCCTCTGGAAGAGGAGGGGCGCGCGGGTTTGCGGGCCAAAGAGCCCAGAGGAGGGACTAATGCCAAGGAAGCTCGCCGCTTTTCGCGGCTATTCGATCAATCTTGCCAAAAACGCTCTCATCTGCTCCACGCTTTTGGCCGGAACGGCCTTTGCGTTCGAGCGAGCCAAGGCAGACGACATTAACTGGCGGCAGTTTGAAGGTACGTCGATCGTCTGGGCCTACGACATCCATCCATATGCCGACGCGGTCGCCGCTCAGTTGCCGGAGTTCGAGAAGCTGACAGGCATCAAGGTGACGCCGGAGCTTTATCCGGACGACGCCTATTGGAATAAGCTGACGATTCAGCTCAGCACAAAATCGCCGAGTTGGGACGTCGTGGGCACGGGGATTCAGCCTGCCTGGGATCTCGCCCCGGGTCAGTTGCTTGAGCCACTGGATCGTTATCTGAACGATCCGAAACTCACGGCAGCGGGCTACGACTACAAAGATTTCTTCCCTGCACTACGTGATGCATTGACCTGGAAGGTCAAGGACGGGCAGATCGAGCCGGGAAGCGGGCAGGTGTGGGCCATCCCGCATGGCTTCGAGAACATCCAGCTGTTCTACCGTAAGGACATCCTCGACAAGTACGGCATCAAGGTTCCGACGACGCCACCAGAGATGTCCGCCGCCTGCGAAAAGCTGAAGGCTGCCGATCCTGCAATTACCCCACTGGGCGTGCGCGGCGTGCGCTTTTGGAGCAGCATCCATACGGCCGCGATCTCGATTGCCAGATCCTACGGAGTACATGATTTCGTCCTTAAGGACGGGAAGTTGGAGACGGGTCTAGATTCACCCGAATCGATCGCGTTTCACAAAGACTATGTGGACTTGATCAAGAAGTGCGCGGCTCCGTCCTTTGCTAATGACAACTGGTACCAGGTAGTCGACGGCATCAACTCCGGACGCACGGCGATGGCGATCGATTCCAACATGTTCGGCTTTTGGAACGACGTGGCCGGGAAGCCGGCTTCGGGGAAGATCGCCTTTGCGCCCCCTTTGCGTGCTCCGAACAGCAAAAACTTCGAATCCAACATCTGGATCTGGTCTTTAGCGATGAACGCTGCTTCCCAGAAGAAGGGGGCAGCCTGGCTGTTCATCCAATGGGCAACGTCAAAGCAGGTCGAGCTGAACGGCGCGGTCGCCGGCAAGCTCGTCAACTCTCCGCGTGCCTCGACTTGGAACGACAAGGCCTGGCTCGAATATGCGGCAAAGCCGGAGTTCAACAACTTCGTCGACACGTTCAAGACGGTACAGGACAGGGCGCAACTCGCCTTTACAGCTCGCGTCGGCTTTGCCGAAGCAATGAATGCTTGGGCTGTGGCGATGCAAAAAATGGTCAACGGAGCTGACGTGAAGGCCACGCTGGCCGACCTCGCCTCCGAGATCCGTTCGTCCATGTGAAGCGCGCTGGGGGCGGCGAGCATCATCGCCGCCCCTTGCATTTTAGAGATATAGTGAGATGGACCTTCGAGGATCCCACGGAATCGTGACGCTGCAGTCGTCGACTAGCCAACTTGCCTCGTCAAAAGATAAGGCCGTCGAGAGCGCCGAGGAGCCGCGTCTTGATTGGTGGAGCATCGCCGCCATCGCTCCCGCTATCATCATACTTCTTGGCTTTCTTTTTCTGTTTTTCTATGGCGTCTTTCAGTCGCTGACTGATCTCAAGTTCGGTCGTCCGCTGGTCCACTTCGTCGGCCTCGACAACTATACGGCACTGATCAAGACTAGCGATTTTTGGAACAGCATTCGAGCCACTCTTGTCTACGCGGGATCGGCGGTACTTGCGGAGGCTCTATTCGGTCTCGCACTTGCCAAGCTCTTCGCAACCGAGGTCTTCCTTGCGCGTGTGATGCGGCCCGTCATTCTCTTGCCGCTCGTCCTGCCACCGATGAGCGTTGCGCTCATGTGGACGACAATGATGGACCCGCAAAACGGGATCATGAACTACTTGCTGTCCCTTGCGGGGATCAGCCGATTTGCGTGGATTTCAGATCCAAACACCGCCATGTATTCGCTGATCCTCATTGACGTTTGGACCTATACGCCATTCTTCGCGCTAATCATCTTCGCCGGCCTTCAGGGTATCAATGAAGAGGTGAGGGAGGCCGCGCGCGTCAATGGCGCGAAAGGGTGGGCAACCTTCCTGCACATCGAGTTGCCCCTGATTGCTCCCTACATTCTGATCGCTGCTGTATTTCGGCTGATCGAATCCCTCAATCAGTTCGACATCATCTTCGGGACAACGCAAGGCGGGCCCGGAAATAGCACCTCCGTACTTTCGGTGCGAGCTTACATTACCGCGTTCCAAAATCTCTCCTTTGGGCGTGGTGCCGCACTTATGGTCGTTAACTGGATGATCGTGCTGATCGGAACGTTTGCCATGGTGAAGCTGTGGCGCTTCGTTCGGCAACGCGTAAGCTGAGGAGGTACGTATGCGATTGAAACGCTCGACCTCCACCAATTTGATTCTAAACCTGCTCGTTGGCATTTGCGCATTGATCCTGGCCTTTCCACTCGTCTGGATCGTGATGATGTCGCTGAAGCAGCAGGCTGACGTGATGACCTGGCCGCCAACCTTCCTGTTCGTGCCGACATTGGAGAATTTTCGTGTCTTGTTTGATGCCGCCCAGGCCGGAGCGACCAGCTATGGCACCATCAAAGTCGATTTCTTGACACCGATCACGAACAGCGTCGTCATTGCGCTCGGCTCCGTAGTCGTCTCTCTGCTCGTTGGGGTGCCCGCCGGCTACGTCCTGGCGAGGCGAGACATACCTCTCAAGGAAGACATTGCCTTCTTCATTTTGGGCTTCCGCTTTGCGCCGGTCCTCTTGGTCGTCATCCCGCTCTTCAGCGTGTTTCAGACGATCGGATTTTATGACGCCTATGTCGGGATGATCTGGGTCTACCAGGTCGTCACATTGCCGATGATTGTTTGGCTGAGTCGCTCCTATATCGAAGACATCCCGAAAGATATCGAGGAGGCGGCTGCCATGGATGGCGCCAAACCGGTCCGGGTTGTGCTGCATATCGTGCTGCCGCTTTTGAAGCCCGGTCTCATCGGGGCCTCGTTGCTCATCTTCCTGCTCGCTTGGCACAACTTCGCCTTAGGTCTGATCCTCAGTTCGACCAAGGCGCCGGTGACGGTCGCTCTTCTCAAGCTGCTCAATCCAGGCGTGCAGTTCTACCCGGTCATGGCCGCAGGGCTGGTTGTGACGATGATCATTCCCGTCATTCTGATCGTCATCGGCCAACGTCATCTCGAACGCGGCCTTACCTTCGGTGCTGTAAAATGAGTGACAGGCCGTTGATGTTTTTCGGAACGACGAATCTCGATCTCTGCTTCAACGTCGAGCGGCTTCCAATGACCGGTGAGAGCCTGATGGGTAGGTTGACCCGTCACCCCGGAGGGAAGGGCGCCAATCAGGCCGTTGCGGCTGCCCGGCTTGGGCTTCGGCCACACTTCTACACGCGTCTGGGCGAAGATGATGCCGGTCACTCGTTGTTGCAATCGCTGCAGGATTCCGGCGTCTGTACGGATGCAATCGAGATCGGCGTGGGGGAAGTCTCGGGTTCGGCCTTGGTTATGGTCGGTGACGACGGCTCCAACATGATCGTCATAGATCCGGGCGCCAATTCGAAGGTAGCGCCGGATATGGTCGAGAGCGCAACCAAATTCATAGAGCGCGATGCAATCGTCGTTGCCGAAATGGGCATGCCGATCCCTGCGCTTAATCGGCTCTTCGAGATGAAGCGCGACATGGGCTTCGAGCTCATTTTCAACCCGGCGCCAGTGAGGCCGGGGCTTTCAGCTGCGGCGTGGAAAAGCGTCGATTTCGTCACGCCGAACCAGACGGAAGCTTTTGAACTGACGGGGACCGAGGTGTGCGACTTCGAGACTGCCGCCCACGCGGCCGCGAAGCTTCTTGATCTCGGGCCGAGAGCCGCGCTGATCACCCTGGGGGCACAGGGTGCCTACTATGCCGATGCAAAGAGCTCATTTGCCCTGCGGGCCTTTCCCGTCAAGGTCGTTGATACCACAGCCGCGGGAGATGCTTTCAACGGAGCATTCGCTGCATCACTCGCACAACGGCGGCCTCTGAGGGAAGCCGTAAGGAAGGCGCTGGCCGTGGCCGCCTTGTGCGTGACACGGCGCGGCGCTCAAAGCTCCATGCCGACCGCCCAGGCAGTTGACGAGTTTCTAAAATCCCAAACGATCTTGGAGTTGGAATGACCGAACAGTTCTCAGTTTCAGACAGAACGGTGCTCGTCACCGGGGCCGGCGGCGGCATCGGTTCTGCCATTGCGAATGCGTTTCGCCAAGGAGGGGCGAACGTCGTCGCGACCGATGCCAATCTGGAAAACCTCAGGGACACTCTGGCGAGACTGCCATATGGCAACGGAATATTGCCCATGGCCATGGACGTTGCGCGCGAAGAAGACGTTGCCAGGGTCCTCGATGAGGTTGCCAAACGCTTTGGCCGGCTCGATGTGCTGGTCAACAATGCGGGTATCAAATCTGCCCAGCCGCTCCTGAACGGCAGCGCGGAAAAAATTGAGCGTACGATCCAGATCAACTCGGTCGCTGTCCTGCGTTGCTCAAAATTGGCCATCGAGCGCTTCATGAAAGCAAAGGGTGGGCGCATCGTCAACGTTGGCTCCTCCTTGTCCTCGCAGGGTGCCGTCTTCAACTACCAGGCCGGCGGAGCCGATTATTGTTTGTCGAAGGCGATCGTTCACGACGTTACGAAGCTGCTTGCCTATGAATGCGCCCCCCTCAGCATCAATGTGAACGCAATCGCGCCTGGCATCATTGATACCCCGATGCACGGTCGCCCCCGGGAGGAGACCGAAGCGCGGCATAGCGGCCGGATCCCCTTGGGACGAGTCGGAGTGCCCGAGGATATCGCAGGGCTAGCCGTCTTCCTCGCGAGTCCTGCAGCTTCCTACATGACCGGGCAGATCGTTCACGTGAACGGCGGGATGCTGATGAATGGCTAACTCGGGCTCGCATCTCAACTGGCCCCCTATCGAGGGGATCATTTCGGACCTGGATGGCGTGGTTTATCGCGGGAATGCGGCGATCCGAGATGCCATAAAGGCGTTTAGGCGATGGCAGGCGGCCGGATTGCCGTTTTGCTTCGTAACAAACAATTCGACGCACACGCCGGAGGATGTCGTTCGCAAATTGGAGGCGTTCGGCCTTGCCATCGCGCCGAAAGACGTGGTTACGAGCGCTATCACCGCCGCTGAGCTCATCCGTGCGAAATACCCGGACCTAACACACGTATATGTCATTGGCGCGCCATCCCTCGTGAAGGCAATCGCCGACGTGGGGCTCGAGGTTACTGCCCAAAAGCCCGAAGTCGTGGTGATGGGGCTCGATCGCCAGATCTCCCATGAGAAGATGCGAATTGCGGTGGAGGCGGTCTTGAATGGAGCAATATTCGTCGGCACCAACCCCGACCTCCTCTTGCCCACCGCAGGCGGTTTCGAACCGGGCGCAGGAGCAACCATCACTGCTGTGGCTGCGGCCACACAAGTCAAGCCCTTGATCGTTGGTAAGCCCGAGCCGCACATGATCGAGACCGCGCTTTCCCGTCTAGGGACGGCGCGGAGCGCCACGCTGATGATCGGCGACCAGATTCCGACGGATATTCAGGCCGGGAAGCGAGCTGATCTTTCGACCGTGCTAGTCACGACTGGTGTGCCGCCCCGAGAGAATCCATCACTGGCGCCGCCCGATTTCATCGTGTCCAGTCTGGCGGAGATTGAGGTGTCGCTGGCGCTGCTTGGAAGCCCGCGACAGAGGAGAGCATGATGGCCGATGTTCGTTTGGAAAGCCTCAGCAAGGCTTATGGGACTATCCAGATCCTACGGAATGTCGATCTCACCATCGACCACGGCGAATTTGTCGTCTTCGTCGGGCCGTCCGGATCTGGTAAATCGACTCTGTTGAGAATGATCGGAGGCCTCGAGCGCATCAGCGGGGGCCGACTCTTAATCGACAATGAGGTCGTCAACGACGTTGATGCGGCCGACCGCAACCTGGGCATGGTGTTTCAGAGCTATGCGCTCTATCCGCACATGACTGTGCGCGAGAACCTCGCCTTCCCTCTGCGTATGGCCAAAGTAGCGAGGGCCGAGATTGATAGCAGAGTCGCTGAAACTGCATTGCTGTTGCAGATCGATCATCTGTTGGATCGTAAGCCGCGGCAACTCTCGGGCGGGCAACGGCAGCGCGTCGCGATTGGGCGTGCCATTGCGCGCGAGCCAAAGGTGTTCCTGTTCGATGAGCCTCTGTCGAACCTGGATACTGAGTTGCGGGTGCAGATGCGGGTTCAAATTGCCAAGCTTCACAAGCAGCTTGGAAACACCATGATCTATGTGACGCACGACCAGGTGGAGGCCATGACGATGGCCGACAAGATCGTCGTGCTCAAGGACGGCATTATCGAGCAAGTTGGGAGCCCGCATGATCTCTACCACAATCCGGCCTCTCGATTTGTGGCCGGTTTCATTGGCTCGCCCAAGATGAACTTCCTCAACGGTCACATCGAGGCGGCGCACGAGGCGGGCATGGATGTCAAGCTCGACGCGGGGGCAACGGTCTCCGTTCCCGTCCAGCCCGATCAACTGCTTGTCGGCAAGCCGATCACGCTTGGAATTCGGCCGGATGATTTCTCTCCATCCGCGGCGGAGAAGCAGGTCGCGATCGAACTCGACGTCGATTTCGTCGAGCACCTTGGCAGCGTCACCTACATCTACGGCAACGCTGGAAAAGAATCGGTAGTTGCAAGGGCGCCAAAGCCCGAGCCGCCCAAGAGGTCTGGCAAGGTTCGTCTTGCGGCCTCGCCAGCGGACTGCCACCTCTTCATGACCAACGGAAAAGCCCTACGGCGGTTGCACGCGCCCGCAAATTGGAGCTAGTTTTCGGACCTGCCGTGTAGCAAGTGGGGCCGGTATGCACACGCGGACGGACCAGGTAAAGGGCGGCGGGATCAGGCAGTTCTTCCGGAACTCCCGTTCGTTTGTCCTTGGAGCAGGAATTGGGTCGGGCATGACCGCCAGAGCCGCCGAACGCGCGGGCGCAGATTTCGTCCTCGCGCTTAATGCCGGTCGTTTTCGCGCAATGGGTGGCTCTTCGCCGGCTTCAATTCTTCCAATCCGCAACACAAACGAATTCGTGGCCGGCTTCGGCCGGACCGAAATCCTGCCCAGTACGAAATTGCCGGTGTTTTTTGGGGCCTGCACTTTTGATCCGCAGCTCGATATCGACCGCTTTCTCGATCGCATCATTAGGTGGGGCTTTTCCGGCGTCACCAACTTCCCCTCCATCATCCACATCGATGATTACAGACGGTCACTGCTTGAGAAGTGTGGGCTCGGCTACGAACGGGAAATCGAGCTCCTGGTGAAGGCCGCAAAGCGGGGCCTCATGACTGTCGCCTATACTCGCAGCCAGTCCGAAGCAAGACGAATGGTTGAAGCGGGAGCTGAGGCCATCTGCATCAACTTCAATCTTAACCGGGCAGTCGAAAGCGGATCCGCCCCATCGATCAGCCTGTCGGAGCTTGGAGCGCGCACGAGCGCAGTTGCGCGTGTGGCGCAATCCATCGACAAGAGCGTGATCTGCCTGCTTGGCGGCGGACCCATTACGAAGCCCGACGAATTGCTCGATATCTGCCGCGAAACAGGTGTCCAGGGTTTCGTTGGCGGCTCTTCGCTCGACCGCGTCCCATTGGAAATGTCGGTCCTTGAGGTCACCTCCGGCTTTAAGACCATTCACTTGCTACGCGAGAAGGTCGATCTCCTCGAGCGCCAACTCCAGTTGAGCGGCTTCAGGCACGGCATCATTGCGCAGTCCTCAATCATGAAGCGCGTCCTCGAGACCGCAAGGTGCTTGGCTGGCAATCCCAATCCTGTGCTGGTGTGGGGCGAGGCGGGATCAGGGAAGCGGCGAATAGCAAGCCTCATTCAAGCCTTCAGCGACCGCAAGCACACGAAGGCGGCGCTGTTTCATTGCCGGCCAGGTCCGGCAATCGATACGGTCGGTACGCTGTTCGGCGCCGAGCGCGATGAGAACAGGAGACGACAACTGTCGCTCCTGGAAGCCGCAAGCGATTCTGCGGTCTTGCTGATGCATGTCGATCAGTTGTCGCGGGATGGGCAAGAGCGTCTTGCCGACTATCTAGAGACCGGTAGTTTCACACCGCTGAACGGCGTATCCGTTGTGAGGTCAAACGCCCGGATCATCGCAACCGCAACAGTGGCTCGCGGAGCAGGCTTGGAAAGTGTTCTATGCCCCCGCCTTCTTGCCTTCTTTGTTGGGCTCGACATAGAGCTACCCGCTTTGCCAAACCGGCTGGAGGACCTTCCGCAGCTCATTCAGCATTTTACGGTCGAGGCCAAGGGGGATTCGAACGCGCAAACGCTGGCAATAGAAAAGTCTGCGTTCTTGGCGCTAGCGGGCCATCATTGGCCCGGAAACTTGAGGGAGTTGCGCCAGATCGTCAACCAACTGGTATCTCTGAAAGATGCGCATATAGTCGCCGAGGTCCTCAAGCCGTTGCTGAGCCCGACGCTACCCGCGAAACCCACATCGGCATTCTCCGAGCGCGAATGGATCATCGAGGGCTTGAAACGAAACAGGCTCCACCGTGGGGAGACTGCCCGTTCTCTAGGACTTTCAAGAAAGACGCTCTACAACAAGATCAAGAAGCTGAGGATCTTGGACTAGCAGTCGCCCTCACTTTTTGCGCACGGGCCGCCTCGAAGCTGTCCTGTCCGAGAACGCGAACTTTGGCATCGACGACCCCCGCTGGCCAAGGCTGACCAAGTCCATCTCGTCGCAAGTCCTCAGCGCAAGAGCCTTTTCCGGCAAATAGACGATACCCTGGAGATGCGAACCAAGTCGTCTCTCTGCCGAATCAAAATCCTTTTCAGCGACGAACAAGATCTTGAATCCCAAGCTAGCAAACCATTCCATCCGCCGAAGTTCTAGCTCCTGGCCAGCAGCGACCGGTTCGCCAGCCGTCGACCGCTCAACCATGGAAGCAGGTGGGAAGTTTATGACTCCGAGAATCCCGGCATTTTTTAACGATTCGGCCAAGTCCTCCCAGCACGCGAACGGATCGATCATCATGATCGCCGCGTACATGTGGGCGCGCGTTCCCTTGGAAACGCTTTGCAAGTCTCGCAGCAGACAGTCATTCCAGTCGATAATAGGCAAGGTGGCCATGACGAGCATGGAGCCTTTCGGAAGGCTGCGCAAAGATGGTGCGTAGATCTCCACTGACGCGCCTTTACGGGCGACCGGCAGAACGGTGGCAAGTTTGCCGACTGCTGTCACTTTCACCGCCTTCTTCCCGATTTTACTCATCCGTATCATTCACCGATCTTATACGTGGTTCTAGCCCAGTCTAGATGTGCCCGAACGCTGAGCTTTTGCGAGCTGGCGCATATTCCAACGAAAAACTGAACCCCGAGAAGTCAATTGGGGCCAAAAGGCTATCGCCGATTTCTCTCGGATCGCAACGGATCCGCTGGCAGACCGGGTTCGTCTGCTTCCTCCCTCGACTTAAGCCGCTGTTGGAGAAGTCCAGCAGCGGCCCCTTTTTCAGCCTGCAGTGCCATGGCGTGTAGCGCCAGGAGCGGCGTCACGGACTCGCCTCCAAATTGTTGATGGCGGTGAGTAGGCCTTAAAGCGGCCGCGGGATTCCTCTTAGCACTCGAATGAGAAGATCTTGGCGTCCGGGTATTGAGGCGAGCTGGCGCCTACACGGAAAGGCTGCGCAACCCCGACGGGGAAGTCGTTCCCGTTTATATGCCATTGCGTGAGTAGCACGCTGCTACCTGAAAGATTGCACAAAGACGCTGCGTAGATTTCCAGAAAGACGTCCATTTTGGGAGAAGCTGACAGACGGCCGGCAAGTTTGCCTATGAGCCGCTGCATCACCGCATCTACCCAATCTTACCCAATCACACCCGTTACCGATCTTTATACGCCATTTCGGCCCGGTCTAGATCACATGCTGTAAAGAATGATCCGGGAGGAAGATCGTGTCTCACCATTGCACGGACGACCAGGGGTCGGTCCGGGATGGTAATCTATCCGAGATGGCGGCTGCGGCGCCAGGCGCGGTCGCAATCGTGGCCACGCTGGACACCAAGGGCCCCGAGGCCTCATTCCTCTCGGACATTATCCAAGCATGCGGCCGAAAGACCGTACTGATCGACATCGGCACGTCGAATAGTGATGTGAGGGCGGCAAAAGCAACTGATGCAAGCGGCGCGCGCTCCGCCTCGCCCGCCGAGCTCCTGAAACAAATCGCCGCGACCACTCGCAAGAAGGTGACTGAGCTCCTCGTCTCGGGCGCGATCAGTGCGATTATAGCCGTTGGAGGAGGCAAGGGCAGTGCCGTCTTCGGCGAAATCGTATCTGAACTGCCTTACGGCTTCCCCAAGCTGCTGGTGACCAGTGCGAGGCCAGCGCTCCTCGCTGAGCTCGCGATCCACAACGACGTCATCCTCTATCCGACCCTCGTCGATCTCTTCGGTATCAACGCCTTTACGGCAAGAGTGCTGGAGAATGCAGGGCGAGCCATTGCGGCCATGCACTATGTGCCGGCCAAGTATAGGCGCGAAAGGAGGATAGTTGCGATCACGGCGTTCGGTGTGACGACGCCCGCGGCAAATCAGTGCGTGGTGCGTCTTGCCGAGGCCGGCGTCGACGCGATTGTCTTTCCTGCCAACGGTGCAGGTGGCCGCAAAATGGAGCAGCTGATTGCTGCCGGCGAATTCGATGCCGTGCTCGATCTGACCACAACGGAACTGGCCGATGAACTCATGGGAGGCACCGCCAGCGCAGGTCCTGATCGGCTCAAGGCTGCTTCGCGCCAATCGATCCCCCAGGTCATCGCGCCTGGCGCGGTCGATATGGTCAATTTTGGTCCGCCCTCCAGCGTTCCGGAGCAGTTTCGCGGTCGCCACTTCTATTCCCATACGCCCTACACGACTCTGATGCGCACCACCCCTGCGGAGAACGCAAACATTGGCCGGCTTACGGCCGAGCGGCTCTCACAAGCACACGGGCCGGCAATCGTGCTTTGGCCAACCAAAGGCGTGTCCGATTACGACCGCGAGGGCGGCGTTTTTCGCGATGCGGATGCGGACATGGCCTGGCTCAACGCGGTCAAGGACAATCTCCATGCAGAGATTGCTGTCCGTGAACTGAACTTTCACATCAACGACCCCGAATTCGCCGAGGCCGCTGTGTCGTGGCTCCTCAAACAATTAGGTCAAGGAGGCTCATCCGGTGCGGATGTTTGAGCGAACCGAAATTCTTTCGAAGATTGCAGGTCAGGTTGCGGAGCGAAAAGCGGTCCTTGCCGCGGCGAGCAGCTGTGGCCTGGTCGCAAAATGCGCCGCGCTCGGAGGGGCGGATATGCTGGTGGTCTACTCTACCGGGCTCTCGCGGCTCATGGGACTCCCTACCAGCCGCATTGGTGATTCCAATGCGCGGACGCTGGATCTCGCGGCGGAAATCCGCAACGTCGTCTCTTCCGTACCTGTCATCGGCGGCGTCGAGGCGTGGGACCCCCTGCGGCTCGACCTCGATGCCCTTCTCGACAAGTTCCTCGCCGCCGGTTTCTCCGGCGTGATCAACTATCCGACCATCTCTACGATGGGTGAGAAATGGCGTGACCGCCGCGGTCGCGTTGGGCTCGGCTTCGAGCGCGAGCTCGAGATGATTGCGATCGCCCGGAGGAAGAACATCTTCTCGCTCGCCTATGTTGCGAGCCCTGAAGATGCCAAAGCCATGGCAAGCAGCGGCGCCGATTGCATCGTCCCTCATGTCGGCGCGACGCGCGGCGGGCTCGTGGGCCACGAGGAGGGGCAGTCTATCCAGGAGGCGATCAGGCGCATCAACGAGATCAACGCGGCGGCCAAGGCGGTCCGCCCCGACGTTATCATGCTCTGCCACGGGGGAGCGGTCGCAGAGCCGCAGGATACGTTCGAGGTCTACCGATCGACCGAGTGTGTCGGCTTCGTTGGAGCCTCCTCCATCGAACGAATCCCGATTGAACGGGCGGTGAAGGCGGCGGCAGAGGAGTTCAAAGCCGTTCCTCTTCCAGGCCGTCACTGACGTTCATCAAAAAAAATTGCAACGAGGCGGTCATGAACAAGCCGGTCAATCAAGCAGGCAAACAAAAGACGGTGGCATTGTCCCGGACAAGCGCTGCTCAAACCTTCGAAACGGACGTGCTCGTGGTCGGAAGCGGCGCAGCCGGTCTTTCGGCCGCGCTCTATGCGGCAAAGAGTGGACTTCGCGTGACGATCTGCGAAAAATCTTCGCGACTCGGCGGGACCACGGCTCTGTCGAACGGCATGATCTGGATTCCCTGTTCGCCTCAGGCGCGCACCGCGAAGATCGACGACTCGCTAGCCAAGGCCAGGACCTATCTGGAGCACGAACTTGACAAATACTATCGACAAGACTTCATCGAAGCCTACCTGGAAGACGGCCCCACCGCGCTTGCTGCACTCGAGGCGGGGACAGAGGTCAAATTTACGCTGGCCTCGGCGCCGGATTATCACTCAAGTCAGGTCGGCGGAGTTGACAAGGGCCGGGCACTCAGCCCTGCACCCTATGATGCGCGGCTGCTTGGCGCCGACTTCGATCTGATCGGCGACCCCATTCGCGTTGTGCTCGGGGGGATGATGATCTCCTCCAGCGAAGTCCGAAGCTTCCTGAACCCCTTTCAATCTTTTGCATCCCTCAAGCATGTCCTGCGCCGCGTCAGCCGCTATGCGCGGGATCGCTTGGGCTATCGACGCGGCACCGAGTTCAGCGGAGGCAATGCCCTGATTGCGCGTCTGCTCGTGAGTTTGCGGAAGTTCGGCGTAGACATATGGCCGGCGTCTCCTCTCGTTGAGCTCATCAAGGAGGACGGGCGCGTCACGGGGGCAATCGTCAAACGCGGTAGTTCTGAGATTCGCGTGCGTGCGTCCCACGGCGTCATTCTTGCGACCGGCGGCTTCGCCCGCAGCGCGCAGCTGAGAGCGGAGCTGAGCGGCCCCCACCAGCATAACGATACGCTGGCTCATCCCGATGTTACGGGCGACGGCATTGTGCTCGCGAAGAAGCTCGGAGCTGCGATTGACAAGGATGTTGCCTCCGCAGGCTTCTGGACGCCGGTCTCTATCCTTAAGAGTGGCGCCCAGTCGCAAATCGTGCCGTACGGATGGCTCGACCGCGGACGCCCCGGCGTCATCGCGGTTGCACCGAATGGACGGCGTTTCGTTAACGAGTCCAATTCCTACCACGATATTTGCCTGGCGATGTTTAGAAACGGATACCCCGCTGACAAGCGGTTCTACTTCATCTGCGATTCCGAGTTCGTCCGGCTAAGGGGCATGGGGCATCTACTGCCTTGGCCTTGGACGCTGAGCATCCGGAAATACGCGCGGCTCGGCTATATCAAACTGAGCCGAACGATCCCAGAGCTCGCTAAACAAATAGGACTAGATGCCGCCGAGCTTCAAAGGACGGTCGAGGAGCACAATGCGCACGCCGCGGCAGGCGTCGATCCGCTCTTCAAGCGAGGTGACTCGGCGTTCAACCGTGCGCTCGGTGATCCCTCGGTTGGAACGAAAAATCCCAATCTTGGACCCATCCGAAGTGGCCCCTTTATCGCGCTGCCGATCGTTCCGGCAACGCTTGGTACAGCGACAGGCCTCGCAACCGATAGCTACGGCAAGGTTCTGGACGCAGAACGCAAGCCAATCCCGGGTCTTTATGCCTGCGGCAACGACATGACCTCGCCGATGCGTGGAATTTATCCGGGAGCAGGCATCACCATCGGCCCTGGAATAGTGTTCGCTTACCGGGCGGTTGCGAACATCCTGGCATCCTCTCAACGCGTGCATACCGCGCTCGCTTCCGGAACGTGAGGTTGAAAGTCGCGACTCCGCATCGCGATGTGAAGAGAATACGGTGGCGCCGTTGCCTTGAAAGGCGTTTGGGGATCCAAGATGCGTCGTTCTCGCTTTGCCAAAATTGTCGCGACCGTTGGTCCCGCGACCGCCGCACCTGAGATGATCCGCGCTCTTTATTTTTCAGGCGCAGATACGTTCCGGCTTAATTTTAGTCACGGGTCGCATGATGACCATGCGAGGGTTTTTGCCTCGATCCGACGGCTGGAAGAGGAAGTCGGCACGCCAATTGGCGTTCTGCAGGATCTGCAAGGACCGAAACTCCGCATCGGCTCCTTAGACGGCGGCAAGTTGCTGCTACATGCTGGAGAGACGGTCCGCTTTGCGCTGGAAGGAGCGGGGGATGGGAAGGAGTCCATTCCCCTGCCTCATCCCGAAATATTTGCCGCCGCACATCCCGGCCAGGAGCTTCTCATTGACGACGGCCGAGTACGCTTGACCGTCATTGGTCCGGGCGACGGGGAGATCGACGCGAGAGTTCTCGTGGGTGGCCTGATCCGCGATCACAAGGGAGTAAACCTGCCAGGAGCGCTGCTCGACATCTCTCCTCTGACAAAGAAAGATCGCGCCGATCTCGCCTTCGGCCTCGAGCTGGGCGTCGACTGGGTCGCTTTGTCATTTGTTCAGAAGCCGTCGGACCTGATCGAGGCACGGGTCCTGATCGGCGAGGCTGCAGGCCTAATAGCCAAGATCGAGACGCCAATGGCGCTCGATCGTATCGACGATATCATTCACTTGTCAGACGGAATCATGGTCGCCCGCGGTGATCTCGGCGTCGAAATCCCACCCGAAGAGGTGCCTGGCCGGCAAAAGGAACTCGTCCGCGCCTCTCGGCTTGCCGCAAAGCCTGTGATCGTCGCAACGCAAATGCTGGACTCCATGGTGGCTGCGCCGACGCCGACGCGCGCGGAAGCGTCAGATGTCGCGACCGCCATCTACGATGGCGCCGACGCAGTGATGCTGTCTGCTGAATCCGCAAGCGGAGCTTATCCGGTCGAAGCGGTTGCCATGATGGATCGCATCATCAGAAGCACAGAGCAGCATTGTCTCTATCGCTCCCTGGTCGAAGCCTCGCAAGCTGACGAAGAAGTCACGCCCGCACACGCTGTCGCTGCCGCAGGCGCAGATCTTGCGACCACAATTGATGCCAAGGCGATCATCGGCTTCACCGCAAGTGGGACGACGGCCGCGCGCATCGCCCGCAGGCGGCCGCCGGTGCCCATCCTTGCTCTTACCCCGCAGGAGAGAGTGGCGCGGCGCATGTGCCTGCTGTGGGGGGTGCACAGCGTCGTTTCGGACGATCCCGCCAGCTATGAGGAGATGACGCGGATAGCCGCAGCGGTGGCGCGCAACGAAGGCCAACTTGAAACAGGAGATTTGATGATCGTGGTCTCCGGCGTGCCGTTTGGACAGATAGGTGCAACAAATAATCTCCGTATTGCCGTCAGCTGAATTCGCTTGTGGGCCGAATCGCGCAAGATGTGCTCAATGAGGCGCGGTCCAAGCACTACAGGCCGAACAATGTGCAACCGTCCAGATTCCGCGCTCCAATGCTTCGTAGGTCGGACCAGGAGCTGACATTGCTTGAGTTCGAGGGCAGCATCCGGCTCGTCGATTTGCTCCCATTTATCGAAGAGAAGCTTTCGGCCGGGATCTGGCGCAGTGATGCGGCAGGCCAGATGCTATGGTCTCATGGCCTATATGAGCTACTTGGACTTGATCCCCGTACGACGACCCCGTCATACGCAGAAATTCAGAGAAGAATTCATCCCGATGATCGCGATCTGACACGCGGTTCCGGCGAGCCGATGATCAATCGATCGCTGCTCGATGGTGAGTTCCGCATTATCCGTCCGAATGGGGCCTTGCGCTGGAGCTATAGTCAAACCGAGGTACTCTTGGATACTTCCGGTAAGCCAGAGTGCGTTCTCGGCGTCGTAGTCGATATCACCGACGAGCGCAACTTGCTGGAGTCCCTTAAGGCCGATGCGGAGCGCTACAGCGCTCTGGCTCAGATGGCGGGTGGACTGCTTTGGATCGGCAGTCCCGACGGTCGCGTGACGGGACTCCCAAATGGGAGGCAGCCGCCTGAAGATCGTCAGTTTGAAGAGTGGATGGATCTCCTCCACGACGAGGAGCGCGAGTCGGTTCTCAAGGAATGGGCAGCCTCGGTCGAGACGGGGCGACCTTACAACGTCGAACACCAGCTGCGACAGCCCGACGGGGCTTATCGATGGTACCGATGCAGGGCCGTGCCGCTCAGGGATCTCGACGGTGTTGTGCGCGAATGGTTGGGTATCTGCATTGACATGCACGACGAAAAGCTCTCAGCTCGGCACGTCGCCGCATCGAGGCTTACTGGGATGCAAATGCGCGCCGCTCGAGGGATGCTGAACTGGTCGGTGAAGGAATTGGCCGAGCGGACCGGGATTTCCTTCGCGGTCATTCGCCGGCTCGAGCAGTACAACGACACTCCACCAATGCCCGACGCGTTGATGGGAATCCTCCGGGACACATTTTCGGATGCGGGAATCGAATTCTTGTATCCGCTGGTTGGCAAACCAGGTGTCCGGCCTCGATAGGTTGAAAACCTTTGTCGGCGAGGGCTCACGAATTTATCACGATCTTCCGTCTTCCCCTTCAGTGATGAGGCGGGCTGACGTGATAGCCCGCCGATCGCTTCTCGAAGTCGCCCGGTCCATTTACCCAATGTTACCCAGATGTTGACGTCGTGCGCCAATGACCAATGCATCATCATTTGGAACAATGACGATTGGGAGCAAGAGTTCACTCAAGTATCTCGAACCGCTTGATGACGTTCCAATGCGCTAAGCCGAAATTGAACCGTTCCGCAACGCGGGCGGAAAGACGTCGGCAGTGTCAATGGCGATCACGGTCGGGATCCTGTTCTGTCGCTCGGTTCCGCTGGCAGGCCGGCTCGTCTGCTTTCTCCCAAGACTTAAGCCGCTGTTGGAGAAATCCGACAGCGGCGTTTTTTGGGAAGCTGCCGGTTCTCATTCATTGACGCGCAGGTGCGCACAAAGGATGTCGATGGATAGTGTTGTTGTCAAAGCGGGGCTCGCCCGATGGCTGGCACGCCGGTCAGGTGGTGCAACAGCAGTGGTACAAGAGGAGGGAGGCGCGCTTTGATTAGAATGCCAAACCCCGATCAAGCGGTCCTGTCACGGCGATCCGATATTATCGAAGCGCTAAGGTCAATCGTGCCAGGAGAAGGCGTCATCGACTCTGATTACGAGCGCCGGGGCTTCGAATGCGACGCGTTGACTGCCTATCGGCAGTTGCCGATGCTCGTGGTGCTGCCTCAGACCACCGCGCAGGTCGCCAAGATCCTACGCTACTGCAAGGACAACAAAATCAAGGTGGTTCCTCGGGGTGCCGGTACATCTCTTTCTGGAGGCGCTCTGCCCCTGGCCGACGGAGTCTTGCTGGGACTTGGAAAGTTCAACCGTATCCTCGAGATTGATGTCTCCAATCGATGTGTGGTGGCGCAGCCGGGCGTAACCAATCTTGGCATTACCCATGCCGTGCAATCGGAGGGGCTCTACTATGCGCCCGATCCATCAAGCCAGATCGCATGCACGATCGGTGGCAATGTTGCCGAAAATTCTGGTGGGGTCCATTGCCTCAAATACGGTCTGACCACCAACAACGTTATCGGCGTGGAACTGGTGACGATGGATGGCGAGGTCGTCCGATTGGGCGGCAAGCATTTCGACGCCGGCAACTATGACCTTCTCGGGGTGATAGTCGGCTCCGAAGGACTTCTTGGAGTGGTGACGGAGGTGACCGTAAGGGTCCTGCCTGCACCGGCGGGAGCGCGGGCGCTTTTGCTCGGATTTCCTTCAGTTGAAAGCGCCGGTGATTGCGTGGCCGCCGTGATTGGCGCTGGCATTATCCCCGGTGGCATGGAAATCATGGACAAGCTCGCCATCGAAGCGGGGGAGGCATTCGTCCACGCTGAGTACCCATTGGATGCCCAGGCCTTGTTGATCGTTGAACTCGACGGTTGCACGGTCGAAGTTGATCAGCTCGTCTCAGCTGTGGAGTCGATCGCTGCAGCGCACGGCGCGACTAGCTGCAGGGCCAGTCAGTCGGAAGAGGAACGATTGCTGTTTTGGGCGGGACGAAAGGCCGCATTCCCCGCGGTCGGCCGTCTCGCGCCCGACTATTACTGCATGGATGGCACGATCCCGCGCAAGGAAATCGGAAGGGTGCTGACACGGATGAAGCGGATGGAGGCAAGATATGGGCTGCGGGTGGCCAATGTCTTCCATGCCGGCGACGGCAATCTCCATCCGCTTATTCTTTACGACGCAAACAGGCCAGGAGAGCTCGAACGCGCCGAGGCATTCGGTAATGACATTCTTCGGCTCTGTGTGGAAGTTGGTGGCGTATTGACGGGTGAGCATGGTGTCGGAATCGAGAAACGCGACCTCATGGACACGATGTTCAATGAAAGCGATCTGAGGCAGCAGCTGCTTCTGAAGTGCGCCTTCGATCCAGAGAGTCTGCTTAACCCTGGTAAGGTCTTTCCGCAGCTTTGCCGTTGTGCGGAATTAGGGCGAATGCACGTGCATGGTGGGAAGCTTCGCTTCCCTAACCTCCCTCGCTTTTGACGGAAGGGTTGGTCATGACTATCCACCAGCCCTCGGATGAGGGACAGCTCGCGGACGTAATCTCTTGGGCGGCCGCAGAAAACAAGAAATTCGAGGTCGTTGCTGGCGGGAGCAAGCGTGCGCTGGGCCGATCGGCGGTGGTCCAGCATGTTCTCGACGTTTCGCAAATCTCTGGGATCGTCCATTACGAGCCTGCTGAGCTTATTTTGACGGCTCGCCCCGGGACCCCTTTGGCGATCATTGAGGCCGAGCTAGAAGCTAAGGGCCAGATGCTCGCTTTCGAGCCGCCCAATTGGCGCGGTTTGCTTCAGTCCGGTGGAGCGCCGACCCTCGGCGGAACTTTGGCCTGTAATCTTGCCGGGCCTCGGCGGGTTCGTGCAGGCGCCGCACGTGATTTCATCCTGGGCTTTTCCGCAGTCAATGGCAGGGGAGAGGTATGGAAGGCAGGCGGCAAGGTCGTCAAGAACGTCACTGGCTTCGACATGTCCAAGCTGCAAGCCGGAGCCTTTGGCACCCTGTCTGTTCTGACAGAAACAACTCTGAAGGTATCCCCCAGACCGGAAGTGGAAAATACCCTTCTCCTCCCGGGGCTTGCTGACGAGATCGCAATAGAAGTGATGGCAGCTGCACTAAACAGCCGCTTTGAGGTTTCTTCAGTTGCTCACCTGCCGGCTTCCGCAGCGCGGCAATCGAAGACGAGCGCTGTTTCAAATGGTAAGGGCGCGGCTACGGCGATACGCCTGGAAGGCCCTCGTCCTTCGGTCGCGTATCGGGCTGAAGCCCTCGAAAAGAAGTTCGGACATGGCACACGTCTTTTCGGTGCGGAGTCGGCAAATCTTTGGAACGAAATCGGCGAGGTACAGCCGCTTCTTCCGTGTGGCCCCCGGGTCGTGTGGCGTCTTTGCCCGACGCCAAGCTCAGCGGCGCTGGTCGTGGCCAACGTACGCGCCAAATTAAGTTCTGTGAACGCGCTCTACGATTGGGCTGGCGGGCAGGTGTGGCTCAGCATTGATGCAAACGAAGCCGGCCTGGACGCTGGCGCGGCTGTTGTACGCGGAGCCGTGAGGCGGTCGGGAGGCAATTCGACCCTTGTCGTCGCGCCCACGCAAACGCGGGAGAGAGTTGCGGTGTTCGATCCACTGGAGGGACCGGTTGCGGACCTCACATTGCGGATCAAGCGTAGCTTCGATCCTCATGGCGTCCTCAATGGCGGCCGCACGCACAAGGGACATTAGCTGCCATGCAGACAAACTTCACCGAAGAGCAGCTTGCGGATTCCGAGACGCGCATCGCTGAAAAGATTCTTCGCTCATGTGTGCACTGTGGGTTCTGCACGTCTACCTGTCCGACCTATGCCCTGCTCGGCGACGAGCTCGATAGTCCGCGCGGACGCATCTATCTGATAAAGGATATGCTCGAAAACAGCCGGCCGGCGACGAAAGAGGTCGTCAAGCACATCGATCGCTGTCTGTCGTGTCTGTCCTGTATGTCGACATGTCCGTCAGGTGTCAATTATATGCATCTGGTCGATCATGCCCGGCATCACATCGAAAAAACCTATCGCCGGCCGTGGCCTGACCGAATGCTGCGACATATACTCGGCTTGGTACTTCCCAGACCTAGCCTGTTCCGAACGGCTCTGATCTTCTCGCGTCTCATCAAGCCATTCGCCTGGCTGATGCCGGTTCGCTTGCGCGCTTCGCTTGATCTGATCCCTAAGCGGATCCCACGTGCTTCGAACTCGGCGCGGCCTCAATCGATATCCGCTGCCCCTACACGCCAGCGGCGTGTTGCCCTGCTCATCGGTTGCGCCCAGCGGGTTCTAGCGCCGCAGATCAATGAGGCGACAATCCGTCTGTTGACCAGGCACGGATGTGAGGTTGTGATCCCGGGGGGCGCCGGCTGCTGCGGGGCGCTGAATCATCATCTTGGTCAGGATGGACGCAGCTTGGCACGCGCCAACATCGTGGCGTGGAGTAGAGAAATAGAGGGGGATGGTCTCGACGCTGTGGTGATCAACGCGTCGGGGTGTGGAACGACCGTGAAGGACTATGGTTTCATGTTCCGAGATGATCCGGAGCTCGCCGAAAAAGCACGGATGATTTCTTCCTTGGCCCGCGATGTTACCGAACTCATGAGCGAGATCGGCATGCAGTCGCAAGTCATTCCGACCGGGCGGCGCATCGCGTATCACAGTGCGTGTTCGTTGCAGCATGGGCAAAAGGTGCGCGCCCAGCCCAAACAGCTCCTCCAGAAAGCAGGATTCATCGTCCTTGACCCGCCAGAAGGTCATCTTTGCTGCGGCTCGGCGGGTACCTACAATCTACTCCAGCCGGACCTCGCTAGCAAACTGCTTGACCGCAAGGTGGCAAACATAGAAGGCACCTCGGCGGAAATAGTGGCGGCAGGCAACCTTGGATGTATCGCCCACATCGCGAGTGGAACATCGTTACCAGTCGTGCACACGGTTCAGTTGCTCGACTGGGCAACAGGTGGACCGCAACCAAGTGAATTGCTCGCTTGATTGCGGGCGTCCCCGGATGCCCCCGAGGAGAGTAAATCTCTCTTCGGAAACTCAAGAAGACAACCTCGTGGTCCGGCGTTCCTGGTGCCAGGAGCGGATGGCGTCTTATCCCAGAGCGTGCGTGTCGTTGCCCAGGCGGCGAAGCATGCTTCCGCGTATGGACGCGCTTCAGGCCCGCAAGCCATCAAGGTCGAGTTTAAGGTTAACGCTCACGAACAGGCAGAGTGCGCCGAGTATTTTGGCTTGCGGCTGCCGTTAAGGCGAAGCGCGCGTCTGCTGATGCGTTGTAGCCGACGCGAAACGCAGCTCCGGGAGCGATTGTACCCGCTCGATCGGTACCTGAGATGGATCGTTCGCTTTGTAAGCTGCGGGGTCCGTCTCGTTGTCGAGCTCCCCATAGGCAACCACCTCGATATCGTTGCCACGCCGCCGATAGCGCAAGCGTGAAACTCCGATCGCGCGACTTTATGCGATCAGGTCCCCGCACTGCCTGCGATCCTTCATTCGCTCGTGTCATCTCGCGCGGAGTTATATTCTACGGCGATCGATGGCATGGAAGGAACCTATTGTGGTGCGCTTATCCGGGGCAAAAATTCATCGTTTTGTCGCGCCCGGATTGATAAGTCCTCTTGGCGCCATCAACGAGTTCGATAGCAATGCATCGTCAGCCACGAACGAGATGATGCGTCGAGCTTCTTGCTTCGCTGGAGACGAGTGAAAATCTCGGCGACTCAACACGAAAGAAATATCTCCACAGATCACGATTGAGCGGCGAATCGTTGCCTGTTTCGACCAAAGTGAAACTATTGTTGTCGTAGGCTGCGTGGTCCCATCGTGTGCTGCCTTGATGCGAGGCGCAGACCGAATACCGCGAGAGCCGTTTTGTAATCTGATGTCGCGCCGCCGCGAAAAATGTGCACTGAAAACCGCTGATAAAAGCGATGGACCGTCGACGGGTAGCTGTGGAGAGATGCCGCAACTGCAAATCGCACTGCGAAGTTGACCGGAGACCGTCGATGGCGAGACTGATTCGCTTCAATGCGTTTGATATGAATTGTGTCGCTCATCAATCGCCGGGCCTCTGGGCGCATCCGCGCGATCGCTCCTTCAAGTACAAAGATCTCGATTATTGGCAGGATCTCGCAAGAACGCTCGAGCGCGGCATCTTTGACGGCATCTTTATTGCGGATGTAATTGGCTACTATGATGTCTATAAGCAGAACAATTTTCACGCGCTCCGTGAGGCTGCGCAGATTCCCGTTAACGATCCCCTGCAACTCGTTGCGCCGATCGCGCTAGCAACGGAGCATCTCGGCATCGGCATCACGGCTTCGACTTCGTTCGAACATCCCTATACGTTCGCGCGGCGTCTCTCGACCGCCGACCATCACACGAAGGGCCGCCTGGGCTGGAACATTGTCACCTCCTATCTGGAGAGCGGCGCCAAGAACATCGGGCAGGGCGGGCTGCGCCGGCACGACAACCGGTACGAAGTCGCCAGCGAATATGTCGAGGTTCTCTACAAGCTGTTCGAAGGCAGTTGGGAGGAGGGGGCCGTGATGCGCGATGCGCAAGCGCGCGTCTTCACCAATCCCCATAGGGTTCATGAGATCGGGCACAAGGGCAAATACTTTGACGTCCCGGGCTATCACCTCTGTGAGCCTTCGCCGCAACGCACGCCGCTGCTTTATCAGGCGGGTGCTTCCGGCCCGGGAAAAACCTTTGCTGCGCAGCACGCGGAGTGCGTCTTTGTCGCAGCACCGATCAAACCGGTGCTCAAGGCCTATGTTGCAGATGTCCGAAATCAGGCAGCGGAAGCCGGGCGCGATCCGCGGAAGCTTCTGACCTACAATCTCGTCACCGTGATCGTGGATGAGACCGACGCCAAGGCGGAAGCCAAATTCAAGGAGTATCAGCGCTATGCTTCCTATGACGGTGCGCTAGTATTCATGTCCGGCTGGAGCGGCATCGACTTTGGTCAATATGCTCCGACCGACCTCGTCAAAAAGGTCGAAACCAACGCCATTGTATCGGTGGTCGAACACCTCGCCGGCGGCGCCAAATCCTGGACGATCGAAGAACTGGCGCGGTGGGGCGGCATCGGCGGCTTGGGCCCGATCTTCGTCGGTTCACCGTCAACTGTGGCTGATATCCTGCAAGAATGGGTCGAGGAGACCGACGTTGACGGCTTCAACCTTGCCTATGCGGTGACACCCGAGACCTTTGAGGATGTTGTCGCACTTCTAGTTCCCGAGCTTCAGAGGCGTGGCGTCTACCCGAAGGGCTATCGCTTCGGCACGTTGCGCGAGAAACTGTTCGCTGACGGGCCTTACTTGCCCGCGAGCCATCCCGCCGCGGCCTATCGCGATATCGAGGCCGTGAAGCGGATTGCGGCGCAGCATGCAGCCGTGCCGGCGCGGCAAGCTGTCGAGGCATAAGTCCTCATGGCCGAACCGATTCTGCAACTGAAGGACGTTTGCCTTTCCTTCAGGGGCATCGTCGCGCTCAACGCTCTGAGTTTCGAAGTGGCGCGGGGCGAAATCTGCGCTCTTATCGGCCCCAATGGGGCGGGAAAGAGCTCGCTCCTCAACGTCATCAATGGCGTCTATCGCGCCAACTCCGGCGACGTCATCTTCAATAACCAGCATTTTGCTCGCATCCGCCCCGCCCACGCTGCGGGCCTCGGGATTGGGCGGACGTTTCAGCACAACGCCCTGTTCAGGCGGTTGAGCGTGCTGGACAACGTTTTGGCCGGCCTTATCCGGTGCAGCCGCACCAGCCTCTTCGAACACGCTTTCGGCATTGGGCGCGATCGTCGGGAAACACGCGAATTCAGACGGCGGGCCGAGGACGTTATCGCATTTCTGGACCTGGAGAGGCACCGCGAGTCGACCGTCGCGACGTTGCCGTATGGGGTGCAGAAACGCGTCGACCTTGCGCGCGCCCTCGTTGGCCAGCCCACGTTGCTGCTTCTCGACGAGCCGATGGCCGGAATGAACCAAGATGAGAAGCACGAAATGAGCCGCTTCATCCGGGAAACCAATCGCTCCTTTGGAGCCACGATTGTCCTGATCGAGCACGATATGAGTGTGGTGATGGGCCTCTCGCATCATGTCGTGGTGCTGGACTACGGCCGGAAAGTCGGAGACGGAACACCCGAAGAGGTGCGCAACAACCCTGATGTCATCACCGCCTATCTCGGCACGGTGCATTGAGGGGATTGCATGAGCTTTTTTGTCGAAACGCTCGTGGGCGGGCTGCTTGCTGGGGTGATGTATTCGCTGGTGGCGATCGGCTTCGTGCTGGTCTTCAAGGCGTCCGGCGTCTTCAATTTCGCGCAGGGGTCCATGGTGCTCTGTGCGGCACTCACTTTCGTGACTTTGCGCGACAAGAATATCGATTTCTGGCTGGCTGCGCTGATGACGCTTGCAATCATGGTTGCGCTGGCGATTGCGGTCGAACGCGTGGTCCTGCGGCCGCTCGTCAACCAGCCGCAGATCACCTTGTTCATGGCGACGCTGGGCCTCTCATTCGTGATCGAGGGAATCTCGCAGCTCGTGATGGGCGCAAGCGTCCACGAGCTCGATCTCGGCATCGTTGATACGCCCATCACCCTGGGTGACGTTCAGGTCAGTCAGTTTGATCTGGTCGCCGCCGGCACGGCTGGCGCGCTGGTGGTGGCGCTGTCCATCTTCTTCAACTGGACCCGTGTCGGAATTGCCTTGCGCGCGATCGCAGACGATCCGCAGGCCGCGCTTTCCATTGGCATCCGCCTGCAGAGACTGTGGCAGATTGTCTGGGGTGTTGCGGGCTTCGTGTCCCTCGTCGCGGGTCTGCTTTGGGGATCACGACAGGGCGTTCAGTTCGCACTGACCCTGGTCGTCCTCAAGTCGTTGCCGGTGCTGATCATCGGAGGCTTCACGTCGATTACCGGCGCGATCGTCGGTGGCCTGATCGTCGGCGCCGGCGACAGTCTCGCCGAAATCTATCTGGGCAATCTGCTCGGCGGCAGCGTTTCGACCTGGTTCGCCTATGCATTGGCCGTGATCTTCCTGCTGATACGCCCGGCCGGGCTGTTTGGCGAAACGCCCGTCGAAAGGATCTGATTGATGTCATCGGTAAGTTCGAACGCGATCGGTGATTTTGTATCGCCGCGCGCAGCAAACCGGCCGCCTCACACCATCCTTGGCGCAGGTCTTGCGCTGGCAGCCTTGGGAACCCTCGCTGCCGTGCCGCTCATGGCCAATGACTATTGGCTCAACGCGGTCCTGATTCCCTTTCTCATCATGTCGCTCACCGGGCTCGGGCTCAACCTCTTGATGGGATATGCGGGCCAGGCTTCGCTCGGCACCGGCGGCTTCATGTCGGTCGGAGCTTATGCGACCTACAACCTGCTGCTGCGCCTGCCTGAGCTTCCGTTGCCGGTCAGCCTGCTGCTTGGTGGTGTCATCGCGGGCCTCGTCGGTCTGATCGCCGGTCTCTTGAGCCTTCGTATCAAGGGCTTCTACCTCGTTGCATCGACGCTTGCGACCCAGTTCTTCCTGGAATGGCTCTTCAATCAATATGGCTGGTTCTCGAACTACTCGACCTCAAGCTCGATTTCGGCGCCGCGCCTCGCCATTCTCGGCCACGATCTGTCGAGCCCAACCGGCCGCTACCTCTTGACCCTGGCGACGGTCGCCGTCGTGACCGTGATCGCGGTCCGGTTGGTGCGGAGCCAGACCGGCCTGACGTGGATGGCAATCCGCGACATGGATACAGCGGCCGAGGTCATTGGCATTCCCATCGCGTCGGGCAAGCTCAAGGCGTTCTTCGTCAGCTCGCTCATCATCGGGATTGCTGGCGCGCTTTGGGCGTTCGCTTATCTCGGCACGGTCGACGCGCGCAGCTTCAACCTGGATCGCTCCTTCCAGGTCATGTTCATCATCATCCTTGGCGGCATGGGCAGCATCGTCGGCAATTATCTCGGTGCCGCCTTCATGATCTTGCTGCCGATCCTGCTCGATCATATTGCGGCCGGCCTATTCGGAGGGAGCATTGATCCCGGCCAGCTGGAAAATCTTCAGAAGGCGTTTTTCGGCGGCCTGATCATCTGGTTCTTGATCAAGGAGCCGAACGGCCTTGCCGCGCTGGCTGCCCGATTGGGCAGTCGGCTCTCGGCCTCCCTTCGACGCTGAAGCCTGAATACCTCAAAATAAAGGAGAAGATTGATGTCCCTACAAGGAAGAGGTCTGCGCGTATCGACGATGAGGTGGCTAGCCGCGGCTGCGACCATCGGCCTGTCGTTTGCCGTCGGCGCAGTAGCCTCGGCTGAGGACGCGAAGACTCAATATTTCCCGCTCTCAACGTTCCGGGTCGGCGCATATGCCTCAAGCGGCATTCCCGTCTGGGCCGGCGTGATCGACTATTTCCGCTATATCAATGAGGTCGAAGGCGGCATCAACGGCGTCAAGCTCGTCTGGGACGAATGCGAGACGAACTGGGAGGTCGAGAAGGGCGTTGAGTGCTACGAGCGGGTGAAGGCCGGCAAGAACGGCTCGCCGGTGCCTATCTTCCTGCCGCATGGCGACCCGATCTCAAAGGCGCTGACCGAAAAATCGGCCGCGGACAAGATTCCGCTGGTGACCATCGCTTACGGTCGCACCGAAGCGATCGACGGGCGTGTCTTCCCTTACAGCTTTCCGGTCGTGTTCAGCTTCTGGAGCGAAGCCTCATCGGCGGTCAACTTCATCGCGGAGAAGGTCGGCGGCAAGGAAAAGCTCAAGGGATTGAAGATCGCGACCGTCTATCACGATTCGCCCTATGGCAAGGAGACGCAGGTTCCGCTTGCCCATCTCGCCAAGACCTACGGCTTCGAGGACATCCAGATTCCCGTGCCGCATCCTGGCAATGACCAGTCGGCGCAATGGGCGAAAATTCGTCAGCTCAAGCCGGACTGGGTCTTCCTGCGTGGCTGGGGCGTGATGACGCCGGTGGCCATCAAGACCGCGGCCAAAGTCGGCTTTCCGGTCGATCATATCATCGGCGGCATCTGGTCGGGCTCGGAAGAAGACGTTCGCCCGGCAGGCTCCGTTGCCAAGGGTTACCTCGCAATCACTCCGTTTCCGGCCGGATCGAACTTCGAAATCCATCAGAAGCTCAAGACGTACATCCTCGACAAGGGTCTGAGCGACCTCAAGGATCCCAAGAGCTTCGGCTCGGTCTACTACAACTCAGGCGTCGATGAAGCGATCATTTCGGTCGAGGCGATCCGCACCGCACAAGCGCATTTCGGCGTGCGTCCGATCAACGGCGAAGAAGCGCAATGGGGTCTTGAACATCTCGATCTCTCGGAGAAGCGCTTGGCCGAGATCGGCGCGACCGGCCTCGAGCAGCCGCTCAAGCTTTCCGCCAAGGACCATGAGGGCGGTGGTGCCGGCAAGGTCCTGCAGTGGGACGGTGAAAAGTGGAACATCGTCTCCGACGGCTGGGTGAGATCCGATCGCGAACTATTGCTGCCTTTAATCTACGAGCGGGCGGCCGCTTACGCCAAAGAGAAGGGCATCAAGGCGCGAGAGGCCACCAACTGACAGCTACGGAAGGAATGGCCATGACCACCTCGTCATTTCTCGAGGTCGACGACATCGAGGCGCTCTATGGCCAGGCGATCATGGCTCTGCGAGGCGTGTCGCTCCGGGTCGAACAGGGATCGATCGTTGCTCTTCTCGGCGCCAACGGCGCCGGGAAGACGACGACGCTAAAGGCAATTTCCAACCTTCTGCCGTCCGAGCGGGGTGCCCTGAGCCGCGGCTCGATCTCCTGGCAGGGCGAAGCGACAACGCGCTGTCATCCTTCCGATCTCGTCAGAAGCGGCCTCGTTCAGGTGCTGGAAGGCCGCCACGTTTTTCCCCAGCTCACGGTCGAGGAGAACCTCCTGACCGGAGGCTTTGTGGGCCGACCGACCCGGCGCGCGCTCGCAGACGATCTCGAACGGATCTACGGCTGGTTTCCTCGCCTCAAACAGCGACGAAAATCGCGTTGCGGTCTGACGTCCGGGGGTGAGCAGCAAATGGTCGCCATCGGACGCGCGTTGATGACAAGGCCCATCCTTGTCTTGCTCGACGAACCATCGATGGGTCTTGCACCCATCATCGTGGAGGAAATCTTCGAGATCATCCGCGAGCTCAACAGGAACGAAGGCGTGAGCTTCCTGCTCGCCGAGCAGAACGCCCATCTGGTCTTGCGTTTCGCTGACCATGGCTACGTTCTGGAAAACGGCCGCGTTGCCGCATCGGGGACTGCGGCTGAGCTTGCCGCGCGTGATGATGTCAAGGAGTTCTACCTTGGCAGGAGAGCTGCCCGAAGCACGCCATCACCACTGCTCATCCACTGAACCTCCAACTCCTTCGCATAGGGACAGCTTCATGGCCATTCGTTTTGGATACTGGATGCCGCTTGGGAGCGGCGGATTTGTCATCAGCAACGTCCCGCAGCGGACCGACTGGAGCCTGGACTATAACGCCGCACTTGCGCAGAAGGCCGAAGATCTCGGCTTCGAATACGGCCTGGCGCCGGCTCGCTTTATCGCAAGCCACGGGTGGGAGTTCCAGCAGGAAGCCGTCACATGCACGGCCGTGCTCGCGGCGCAAACCAAGCGCTTGAAGCTCATCAGCGCGGTTCATACCGGCTTCTGGCACCCGGCCATGATCGCGAAAATGGGCGCGACAATCGACGTCTACTCCAAGGGGCGCTTTGCCATCAACATCCTGACCGGTTGGTTCAGGGAAGAGTTTCGCGCATTTGGTGAACCCTGGCTTGACCACGATGAGCGGTATCGCCGTTCCGAAGAATTCATCCAGGTGCTGAAGGGACTGTGGACGCAGGATCGGCTGACGTTCAAAGGCGATTTCTATCGTATCAATGAAGGCTGGTTGAAGCCGAGGCCGATCTCCAAGCCTTACCCAGAGATCTTCCAGGGGGGCAACTCCAAGGCGGCGCGCCGGATGGCGGCAAAATACTCCGATTGGTACTTTATCAACGGCAATACGGTCGATGGTGTCAAAGAGCAGATCGACGAGGTTCGTGGGCTCGCCAAAGCCGAAGGCCGGACCGTGAAGTTCGGTCTCAATGGCTTCGTCATCCAGCGGCCGACCGAGCGGGAAGCACTGCAGCAGCTCGAAGCAATCATTGCCGGCGCCGACCCGAAGATCGTGCAGGCCTTTGCGGATCAGGTGAAGCACGCAGGCGCGTCGACGGTCGAGAAGATCGGGATGTGGGCCGACTCTGACCATGCAAACCTGGTCCAGCCCAACGATGGGTTCAAGACCCGATTGTTTGGTCCGCCTGAGCTGATCGCCGAACGCATCCGCGCCTATGAGGCCGTCGGCGTCGACATGATTCTCTGCGCCTTCCTCCACTTTACGGACGAACTGCCGGCCTTTGGCCGCGACGTCATTCCATTGCTGCGGGGCGTCAAGACCAAAGCCCACGAGGCTGAGCCCGCGTGAACCTGAGCTTTTTCGGCCAAACAAGGCAACAGCGATGACGAGCGTCGACCGCAAACTACACATTGATGCCATTCCCGGCTCTGGCCGGCCGGCGCCCCATATCCCGCCGCGACGTGCACCCGCACAGCGCATCACCTCCGATGCGCAGGCCATCGAGGTCGCCAAGGGGCTCACAGCCGACTTCGCGCGCAAGGCCGCCGCCCGAGATCGCCACCGCCGGCTGCCGCTCCCAGAGGTCGATCGGTTCTCCCAAAGTGGCTTGTGGGCGATCACAGTGCCCAAGGCCTACGGCGGTGCTGGGGTCTCCAACGTCACGCTCGCCGAGGTGGTCGCCATTATCGCCGCGGCCGACGGCAGTCTGGGTCAAATTCCGCAGAACCACTTTTATATGGTGGAGGCCCTCCGTCTCGCGGGAAGCGAGGAGCAGAAGCGCCGTTATTTTCAACGCGTCCTTGACGGGGACCGGATCGGCAATGCCTTCACCGAGGTTGGTACCCGCAATGCCGTCGACTTTCAGACCAAACTTCTGCGCAAGGACGACGGGTTTGTCTTGAACGGCCAGAAATTCTATTCGACCGGTGCTTTGTTCGCGCATCTGATCGCCGTGGTCGCCGCAGACGATGCCCAGCGGTCGCATATCGTGTTTCTGGAACGTGCGACCCCAGGCCTGACACTGATCGACGATTGGTCGGGCTTTGGTCAGCGCACAACCGGCAGCGGCTCAACCTGGCTCGACGATATCACAGTCGAGCCATCCCAGGTGATTCCTCATCAGGATGTGTTCGATCGGCCGACCCCGATGGGCCCGATCGCACAGCTTATCCACGCCGCGGTGGACACCGGAATCGCGCGCGGCGCGTTTGCTGATACCGTCGCCTTCACGCGCCAATTTGCCCGTCCCTGGTTCGAGACGACGTATCAGCGTGGCACCGAGGACCCACATCTCATTCACGCCGTCGGTGATGTCGCGATCAAGGTCGAGTCCGCGGACGTCCTCTTGGAGCGCGCGGGCCGGTTTGTTGACAAGGCGGCAGGCGAGCCCACCGACCAGACGGTAGCAGAGGCGTCAATTGCGGTGGCGGAAGCAAAGGCGCTGTCGACCGAGGTTTCGCTCTATGTGTCGAACAAACTCTTCGAATTGACAGGCGCGCGATCGACGCTTGAGGAGTTCGGCCTCGACCGGCATTGGCGTAACGCGCGGACCCATACGCTGCATGATCCCGTGCGATGGAAATACCATCGTATCGGCGACTTCGTGCTGAACGGCGTGTTGCCGCCGCGCCATGGTGCCCTTTAGCTGACACGATACCGGAATTTACGGAGTGCTTCCATGTCTGTCGAGATCGATACCGCGAGCCGCACGAAGACTGCGCCTAAATTCAATCTTGCCCCAACGACACATATCATCCATTCCGATGCCGAGGCCGTCGACATCGCGCACAAGTTGGCGACCGATTTCGCTGCCGAATCCGCCTTGCGGGATCGCGAGCAGCGTCTGCCGGCGGCCGAGCTCGATCGGTTCTCCTCAAGCGGCCTCTGGGGCATCACTGTGCCGAAGGCCTATGGCGGTGCCGGCGTTTCCTTCGTAACCGTTGGAGAAGTCATAAAGATCATCTCGGCCGCCGATCCGTCGCTCGGTCAGATTCCACAAAATCACCTGGGTGTTCTGGACTTGCTGCGGCTGACGGGCTCCGAAGAGCAAAAGCGCTTCTGGTTTGACAAGGTCCTGCAAGGCTACCGTTTTGGTAATGCGTTCTCGGAAGCCAAGAGCAAGCACGCCGGTATATTCGACACCAAGATCGCGCCGGACGGCGACGGCTATCGCGTCAATGGTGAGAAATTCTATGCCACGGGGGCCCTGTTCGCGCACTATGTTCCGATCGCGGCGACCGACGCGGACGGAAAGGCGCATATTGCGATTGCACCGCGCGATGCGGAAGGGCTGACAATCATCGACAACTGGTCCAGTTTCGGTCAACGGACGACCGCCAGCGGCAGTGTCGTGATCCGAAACGTCCGGGTACCTGCCCTTGCGGTCTTTCCGGCGCAAGCGGCCTATGACGTCCCAACCGCCAATGGTCCGGTTGCGCAGATCATCCAGGCTGCGGTTGATGCGGGCATCGCCAAGGGCGCAATCGCCGACACGATCGCCTTCGTGCGTCAATACGCGCGGCCGTGGATCGATAGCGGCCAGGACCACGGCTATGAAGATTATTTCACGATCGCACAAGTCGGCGATCTAACCATCAAGCTGCATGCGGCGGAAGCCCTGCTGGAACGGGCCGGGTGCGCCGTGGATCTGGCGATCACCGAGCCGAACGAGGACACCGTCGCCAAGGCCTCGATCGCGGTTGCTATCGCCAAGGTGGCCACTACGGAAATCGCTATCCTTGTAGGTAACAAGCTGCATGAGCTTGGTGGCACGCGGTCAACACTTGCGCATTACAATCTCGATCGCCACTGGCGCAATGCGCGCACTCACACGCTGCACGATCCAGTGCGGTGGAAATATTTTTATGTCGGAAACTATATCCTGAACGGTACAAATCCGCCGCGACACGCCTGGAATTGAGATGTTGAAGACGTGTTGGGGGACGACGATTTCACGGGCCGTACCTTTACGAGCGTACCATGAATGCCATTCTTCGCCCTGATCCTCCCGACTTGTTGTCCGCCGACTTCCGTGGCGCCATGCGCCATCTGACAGGGGGCGTCAGCGTCATCACGGCGGGCCATGACAAGGACATCAGCGGAATGACGGTCACGTCGGTGACCTCGCTCTCCGTCGATCCACCGACGCTCATCGTCAGCATCAACCGTGACGCGTCCTCGTTTCCGCTCATCAAGAAGCTCAAGGCTTTCGGTGTGAACATCCTCAACGCTGATCAACTCGACATTGCCGAACGCTTTGCTGGCAAAGGCGGGCTGAATGGCGCGGATCGCTTCGCCGGCGCCCAATGGAGCGCAGGCGTGTCAGGGGTTCCGCTGCTCATCGGTGCGCTGGCCGTACTTGACTGCGAGGTCGAGGAGATCATCGAGCGCCATTCGCACGGTATCGTCGTCGGGCGAGTGCGGGACATCCGGCGCACGGCGCGCCACGCCGCGCTCGCATATTGGCAGGGCCAATACGTCGCGATCGATCACGAGGAGGACGCGGAAAGACTAGCCGGACTTAGCGTACCCTCGCGAAGGCGGCCTGTCGTCTGAAGGCAAATGATTCGGCCGTCGCGGACGCCTGCCCACTTGAAAATGCCCCTCATTGCGGGCGCAGAGCATAAAGTTACATTTCGCCGACCGATGACATCAATCGATCGATATGCGTTCCGCTCGATATTGCGATCTTTCGCGCGAACTAAGGTGCTCCGCGCCGAGGGCACTCGAGAAAGGGGCTCGCTTGGCGATCGCTATCACTGCCCCGTTCCCGGGTGCCGCTGTTAAACCGGTCTCGTCGCTGCACTCGGACCCGCGTGCCGGCTTCGCCGTCGCCATGCTCACGCTCTCCGCGGGCCATTCTAGTGGGGCGATGCACCTTTGGCGCACGCCTGTGGTCACGCCAGCTTGCCCTCCCTCAGTTCATGGCCCGTAACCCCGCCACGTAACAGTTGTCTGTAACCATGCTCCGTCATCCATTTCGCGCGCGCCAAATGGCTGTCGAAAGCGCGCCTGGCACGCGCTGGCTCGCGCTCGGGATCGATATTCAGGACGATCCGTGACACCTCGCGCCAGTCGGCTCCTTCCTTGTCGGCGTCCAGCATGCGCCAATAGGTGATGAGATGTCCCTCATCGTAACGAGTAAGCAGCGCACCGGACGGTGCAATGTCATCGACGTCGGAGCCGGGCGCTGGCTTTTGCATTGGTCAACCTCGGTTGGGGTTACCTGCCTTTTTGACAGGCCATTCTCGGCCGATTGGGCTGCTGTGCCTAGTGCTGTTTTCTGTATCACGTGATGTCACCCATCGGCTGGCTCGGCAGAAGATTATGCTCTTGCAAGGCACTACGCGCGGATAAAATCCTCTCGCGCGATCGGCCGAACGACCCGCCTTAGTCACGCGAACACGAGATGCCACCCATAATCATCTCGGGACAGCGCATGTCGGCCAAACAACCAAAGACCGCCGGTCCCGCGGCTGCTTAGAAAGTGGTCGCCGACTTCGAACCTGAATGCGTCAATTGACAGCCTTCGTGGACTGCCCGCCGCAACAAACTTTTTCATGATCGTTTGCGGCCGGACAAACCGCTCGGAATATTTCCAAGTCGTGTGTGCTCAACATCCTGTACTGCTTCTTCGTGCGTATCTGCTGCCATCTTGAGGATTTTCTGCGTCGCTTGATGGTCTGGCGCCGGAATTCAGCTTCATGGTGTAAGTTGCATCCCGCAAATCCTGGACGATGGAAGCAGTCGATCGTTTGTGACGCGCAAGCGGATTCCTTGCATTTAAAGTAGTTCATTAACTGGGACGACCCTACAACCGAACCAACAAGCAGTCGCTACGTATGTATTTCGACTCATGCTGCGGATCCATTCGCATAGCTGCACGCGTGTAACTTTGAATGCACTTTGATCGAGGTTCGAAATGCTCAATGTTGTGGAGTTTCGCCGTCCGAGTGCGTCGGTGCGGGTCAATCTTGAGCAAGCACAAACGACTGTCATTGGTAAGTGTGACACGCCGGTGGTGCCCTTGCCAACGGCATGCGACCCCGGTCGACGTGCAAATCAACGGCTTAAAACCGCTCAAGCGAAGGCCAAGCTCACGATTGATCACGCCATTGCCACGTTGGAGCAGAACCATCGTCAGATACGAGCAGCCATACAAAAGATTGGCGACGCTTCAGCGAGGACCAAGCTGGAAACTGGTCTCAATCTGATCGAGCAAGATCTCAAGCTCGCCAAACGGAAATCTTCCAGTCTTTAGCTGACGTTCCCCCCGGGCGATCAGGTCGCTGCATTCGAAGCAAGACGGCCTCCCACTAGCAGAAAGCGACAGCAAGTGCTTGCAAACATCAAAATCGCCGGTCGGCTGATGGCCGGTTTCGGATTGCTCCTTCTGATGACCGCTGCAATTGGCGGTTACTCGATCCATGCTTCCCGGAACGCGAGCGGATCGTTGGCAACCGTGGTCCGCCAAAAGAATCACGTGGTCGAAGACGAGCGCATCGAAAAACGTGTATTCGAAGCTCGGATGCACGTGTGGATGGCCTTGGCAACCGACGATCAGTCGCATTGGGAGAAGGCCGCAGAAAGCTACAAGAGAACATTTGCGCAGCTTGAAGAGCTTGCTGCCGACACCAAGGACTCGGGTCGCCAGGCGCGAGTGCGGGACCTGAAAATAGCTGTCGCGGACGATGAAACGAAGGCTTTCGGGCTGAAAGAATTTAGAGGAAGAAACGGTGCGCTAGACTCCATCGAAGCGAAATCCGCCCTAAGTTCTGCACTCGCGGCCGGAGGTCGGGTGGACGAACTCGCAGAGCCACTCGCAAATGATTACGAGAAGGCGTCGCAAGCTACCGTGTTGAAGGCAGAAGAAGACCTTGGATTGGGTGTGAGGATTGCCCTGATTCTTGGTGCTGTCAGCATGCTCCTTGGGTTCGCCCTCTCGGTGCTTACGTCGCGCAGCATTAGTAACCCGATCCGGGAGCTGACAGCGTCGATGCTGGACTTGGCCGAAGGCAATTTCGATGTTGTGCTCCACGGTCTTGGTCGCAAGGACGAAATTGGCGAAATTGCGGGTGCGGTCGAAAGATTTAAAGTGAAAGCGGCCGAGAAGGCGGAGGCGGAAACCGAAGCCAAAGCAGCCCAGGATCGTATCGCTGCCGAGCAACGAAAGTCCGACATGCGCAAGCTTGCAAATGCCTTCGAAACGGCCATCGGGGAAATTGTCGAGACCGTCTCCTCCGCGTCTACCGAACTGGAAGCCTCGGCTGGCTCACTGGCAAAGACCGCGGAATCGACCCAGCGGCTCTCGACCGACGTAGCGTCGGCCTCTGAACAGGCTTCCACCAACGTTCAGTCCGTTGCATCGGCCACTGAAGAAGTGTCAGCTTCGGTGAACGAGATTAGCCGGCAAGTCCAGGAGTCAGCTCGTATTGCCAGTGAAGCCGTACGAAAAGCCCAGAGCGCTGATCAGAGCGTTCTGTCGCTCTCTCAGGCCGCGAGCAAGATTGGTGACGTCATCGAATTCATCAACACAATTGCATCTCAAACCAATCTTCTTGCCTTGAACGCGACAATCGAAGCAGCCCGCGCTGGAGAGGCTGGGCGAGGGTTCGCGGTCGTTGCTTCGGAGGTAAAAATATTAGCGGAGCAAACCGCCAAGGCCACCAAGGAGATAAGTGATCAGATTGTTGGAATTCAATCATCTACCCAGGAGTCAGTAGCAAGCATCAAGGCAGTCAGTAGCGTTATCCGCCGAATCTCGGAAATTTGTTCGGCCATCGCCTCTGCGGTGGAAGAGCAGGGCGCTGCAAACCAGGAGATCACCCGGAACGTGCAGCAGGCGGCAATTGGTACGACCCAGGTTGCGTCGAATATCATGGAAGTAAACCGCGGTGCGGGTGAGACTGGCACGGCATCTACGCAGGTACTTGCCGCCGCCAGGTCCTTATCTGAGGATAGCAATCGTCTGAAGCTGGAAGTGCAGAGATTTCTGGCCACGGTAGACGCAGCTTAGGACGGCTTTGGCGCCCCAAAGACGAAGAAGTCGCGCTTGAAAGTGGCGATCCTTCGCACCATACGCCGAGTATAGGTTGAAGCCTTTAGGCTGACTTTGCTGAAGGTACCGCTTGAGCAGCCCAGTCTTTGTAGAACCTGATCATCGTGCCAAAGAATCGTGACGAGGTCACCGCGACGGCTACGGAAAATGTAGAGATCCCCAGCGTGGGGATCGCGCTTCAGGCTTTCCTGACCGTAAGTGCCAAGCTTCGTATGCCGCGACGCATATCGGTGTGACCAGTGGCAATCCAGACCCTGACGCCGCTTGGAATCCGGATAAGGCGAACCTTCTCGTCATAACTCCCCACGGAACGTTTGCCAATGTCTGGTCGTGCGTATGCTGACAAGTGGAACGTGCCAGGGCGATGGCGCTCGCGAGTACAGGTGGGATGCTGCTACCCGGAAGAGTTATCCAGCGTAAATCACCGGAAGGCGATGCGAAAGCGCAGGATTTAATCTCACTGGCGCTGCTCATTGCATCAATTGATATCAAAACCCGATTATTGTTGGCGATCAATCGGGCGACGCACCGCGATCGAGCGTATCGCTTCGCTACGAGGGCGCAGAAAAGAGCCGAGCTCTTGCGCCCGGTGCCCGTACATGCAGCGAGATTTGGCAAGAGGCGGTGGCGCACTTCAGGTGCGGCACAGTGCTCCTGCGCGAAAAGAAATGAGGCTCTCCGCTTAATGCCCAAGGAGGCGAGAAATGCACAATCACTCTCATAGTTCCGAAAACAGGTGCTGTGCGGTGTGCGGTGGAAGGTTCGGGCTGATCCGCTATTACTGGTGGCGGACGGCCCTTTGCTCCAAGAAATGCGTTGACCGCTTCAACGCGCGGCGGGAGGCCGACCAGAAATGGCTTCGCTGGCTGCTAGCAGCTCAATAACTCGCGCCGAGTGCGAGACAAGCTCGAACGAAGCGCATTGAATGATACAACTTCGTCCGGATCTTCTGCAGATGCGGGCTTCAAGGTAGGAGTTTGTCGACCAGCTTGGTGAGAAGATCCGCCAAACGCGTCGGCTGAAGCCTCCCGGCACAAGTGTGAGCTATTCGTGACGCCGCTGCAATCTCGCCATTGCTTAATCAACCCGAACCTCGGGAGGCCTTCGGAATGAACGACAACAGTTCATCAGCAATGCGCGAGTTCGAGCGGCTCCGGCTGATCCTCGCCTTTATCCGGATCGACGATGCAGCCCAGCGACTCTCGATAATCGAACTGGCGGAGCGGCTCGCGAAAGGGACGCCTGCAACTGCGCCTGCAGCGGCCGACGGCCAGCCCGCCAACGTGACGCCGCAGCACATGGGTCCCACTCTATCCTAACATTCGGACTGATGATGTGATGATGCGCCGAGACGCGAGTCGATCGTGCCGCGAACCCAATCCTACTGTTGCAACAACGCAATGACGCTGGTTCGCGGGTGAATCCAGCGAGCGTAGAGGTGAGGGGTACGCATACGACGAAGACCGCCTGATTGACGCATGCGCGCGGGCACGGTGAGCTCTATGATCGGTTGGGTGAAGGTCAGGCGGCCTGCTGACCGGCGGGCTTATCGGCTTGGCGCAGGAGCTTCCATTCCCAGGGCAGCAGTTCGTGCAGGCGCGACGCGGGAAGATCGGCGATCCGGGCGAGGACCTCGGCGAGCCAGGCCTTGGGATCGACATCGTTGAGGCGACAGGTCGTGATCATCGTCAGCATGATGGCGGCACGGTCGGCGCCACGCTGGCTACCAGCGAAGGTCCAGTTGCGCCTTCCCAAGGCGATACCTCTCAAAGCGCGCTCAGCGCAATTGTTGGTCAAGCAGATCCTGCCATCGTCGAGGAAGCGGGCGAAGTCGTCCCAGCGCCTGAGCATGTAATTCATAGGCTTCAGGACCTCGGAGGAGCGCGAGAGGGTTTCGCGCTCGCGCAACAACCAGGCGTGCATGTCCTCGAGAAGCGGCTTGCTCTTTTCCTGGCGTACGGCGCGCCGCTCGTCGGCGCCGCGGCCGTTGATGGCGCGCTCGATCTCGAACAACGCATCGAGGTGTCTGACCGCCTCCAGCGCGATCGGAGAGACCGGTTTGCCCTTCTTACCTTCCCGGGCATTTTTCTCGATGTCAGCCAGCTCGAAGAAGCCCCGCCGCGCATGGGCAAAGCAAAACGCCGGCGTGATCGGCAGCACCTTCTTCTGCGGGTCGAACAGCGGCTCGAAGCCGTTGTAGCAATCGGCTTGCAGGATGCCGGCGAAGGCGGCCAGATGCTTCTGGGGATGCTCGCCTCGTCGGTCGCTCGAGGCGTAATAGACCGCCGCCGGCGGCGCAGGCCCGGCGAAGGGCCGGTCATCCCGCACATAAGTCCAGATCCGCCCGGTCGTGCACTTGACCTTCGCCAGGATACGGATGGTGGTGTCATCGCCATGAAGGCGCTCGGCCGCGAGCACATGGCGTTCGATCAAGTGGAAGAGCGGCATGACGGCGAAGGTCCCGTGGCCGATCTGGTCGGCCAGCGTCGACAACGGCAGGTCGATCCCCTCGGCCTTGAAGCGCGCACTCTGGCGGTTGAGCGGGATATGCATGCCGAACTTGTCGAACAGGATCGTCGCCAGCAATTGTGGGCCGATGAAGCCGCGCGGCGTGGCATGGAATGGCGCGGGCGGCTGGCTGATCTTCTCGCAATCGCGGCAGGTGAACTTCTCGCGTATCGTCTCGATCAGCTTGAAGCGGCGCGGGATCTCCTCCAGCGTCTTGGTCACATCCTCACCGATCTTCGCCAGCCGCGATCCACCGCAGCAGGCACAGGTCGTTGGAGCCTCAATGACGACGCGCTCGCGTTCGATGTCATCCGGCCATGGCTTGCGCACCGGCCGCTTGCGCATGAAGGGGCGGACGTTCTGCGTCTTCGCCGCTGCGGCCTGTGCGGCAAGCTCATCCTCGCTCGCTGTGGTGACGAGTTCTTCGAGCTCCAACTCCAGCTGCTCGAGCAGCCGTGCCGAGCGCTCGGAGCGCTGACCGTACAGTTCGCGTTTGAGCTTCTCGATCCGCAGCTCGAGATGCGCGATCAGCGCCTCGTTGTCCGACAGCTCCGCCTGCGCACTGGCAGCCACCGCCTCGGCTCGCAGCCGCGCCTCACGTTCGGCCTGCAGCGCCGTCAGGGCACTCGCAAGGTCCGATGGAAGATCGTCCGGCTTCGATATCATGAAGCCATTGAATCAGATCAAGCAGCAGATTCAAACCGTAAAAGCGGCTATCCGACTCGCGTCGGCCGATGGGTTTCTTGAGGGTTACGCCAATCGATCCCGGACAGCGAGGGGATTTAGGAATGTCCCCGATAGTGAGTCTGACGAATCATTTCCGGAGGTGGTCGAGGTTAGGGACCCTCACCATCCTTTGTGGGGCCGCTCATATCGAGTGATCAGGAAGATCGGCCAGCGAGGCCGAGGCATTCCCGCTTCGTATGAAGTTGAGTATCGCGCAGGAAGCAGTCTTTTGATTCAAGCAACCGCAATCGAATATTATGAGCAAGAAGCAAATCAGATTAAGCTGAGTATGGAGGCTCTACTCGAGCTTTTATCGACAGCGGATTGTCCCGACGCACATGAGCATGGATCCAGCCGATCTTTGGTCGACGCTGACGCCCGCGCTCCGACGCCAGATCGTCGAAGACGTCGCCGCAATTTTGGCGGAGATCCCTCATGAAGTCCGAGCTGGTCACACCAAGCCACTTGGCGCGCAAAGCCGTAGTATACATCCGGCAGTCGACGCCCCACCAGGTCGTAAGCAATCAAGAGAGTCTGCGCCTTCAATACGCGCTTCGCCAGCGCGCCCGCGAACTCGGATGGCGTGAAGCGGCCATCGACGTGATTGATGCGGATCTGGGGTTGAGCGGCGCATCTATAGCACAGCGTAACGGCTTCAAGGAGCTCGTGGGCCGTGTTGGCCTGAGTGAAGTGGGACTCATCCTGTCGATCGACGTGACCCGCTTGGCGCGTAATTGTACCGACTGGTATCCGCTCCTGGATATCTGCGGTCTACGTGGCTGCCTGATCGCCGACCGCGATGGTGTTTATGATCCGGGCACTCCCAACGGACGTTTGCTTCTTGGGCTGAAGGGTTCGATCTCCGGGCTTGAGCTGCATACGATCCGCAGCCGGTTGACTGCCGGCCTGCTGGCTAAAGCCGAACGCGGCGAACTTGCGGTTATGCTGCCAATTGGGCTGATGCGGGACCCGAGCGGCGTGGTCGTTAAGGATCCCGACATGGCCGTGCAAGGGCGGCTCGGTCTCGTCTTCCAGTTGTTCCTGCAACTGCGCAGCGTTGCCAAGGTCATGCGCGCGTTGAACGAGCGCGACCTGGAACTGCCGCGTCGTGATCGGTATGGCGATTTGTGCTGGACGCGCGCGACGCTGACTGCTGTCGCGGCGATCTTGAAGAATCCCGCATATGCGGGCGCCTTCGTCTATGGACGGACCCGCTTCCAGCCGCCGAAGCGGAAGGGTGCCCTGCCACAAAAGGCTCCGCGGCCGATGGAGGAGTGGCGGATCGTCGTTAAAGATCGATATCCAGCCTATATCGACTGGCCAATTTATGAAAAAATCCGAGCCGTCATCAGAGATAACCGAGCCGAATACATGCGCATCAAAACCCGCGGCGCGCCTCGCAATGGCGAGCTCCTGCTCCACGGCATTGCCTGGTGCGCACGATGTGGCCATAAGATGTACGTCCGCTACAAGGGCGGCGGCGAGTATGTATGCAATCACCTGCGTACCCAGGAGGGTCAGCCAACCTGCCAACACATCCGCGCCGCCCATATCGATGCAGCCGTTGGCGACGCATTCCTAACCGCGCTAGCGCCGGCCGAACTCGATGCCTTGTCGCGCTCCCGCCGGGTGCAGCAGCAGATGAACAATGCGTTACGCTCCAGTGCAGAACGAGAGCTCGAGCGCAAGCGGTACACGGCGGCGCTCGCCGAACGGCAGTTCAACCGAGCTGATCCAGATAATCGGTTGGTCGCCTCGGAACTCGAGCGCCGATGGGAAGCGGCGCTAAACGACGTACGCGCCGCCGAAGAGGCGCTCGCCCGACAGACGCCGCCCAAAGCCATCACACAAGTGGCCATAAGCAAGGAGCTCAACGACAAGGTCATCAGCCTCACCGGCCGCCTCCCGCAGATATGGGGTGACGAAACTATCTCAGACGCGCATCGCAAGGCGTTGTTGCGATGTCTCATCGAAAAGGTCGTTCTCGACCGCGGTGAGCGCGACTTGGCCCTGGCTAGGATTGTCTGGCGGGGAGGCGCCGTGACGGAGCTCAAAGTGAAGATGAGCGTCAACTCCGTCACCAGATTGACGCGAGGCACAGAGATGCGGGAACGCCTTCTGACGCTCGCTCGCGACGGCGTCCCGGACGACGAGATCGCCGCAATCCTTACCCAAGAAGGTCACCGCTCTCCCCGTTGCGCCGATAAGGTGCTGCCTATCACCGTTGGGCGGCTCCGTCGTGCCGCCGCCATCAAGGTAACTGCCCAGCGAACCCGATGGGAGCATGACGACTCACTCCTCAGCCCACCCGAACTGGCCCAAAGGCTCGAGATTCCAGTGAACTGGCTCTATGTTCAGATCCGAACCAAGCGCTTGCTGATTGATCGCCAGCCCAGCGGCGCCTATCTCTTCCCAAATACACCATCCGTTCTTGACGCTATCGGTGACCTTCGAAACCACGTTATTGTGCAACTTGATCTAAGAATCTGTCAGCTTAACAAGGAGGGGCATCAACATGGGTGATCGAGCAGATAGCTCAACTGCGCCGGCGAGATCGTTACCGATTCACCGGCAGCCGATGGCCAGATGAACTTTCCTCTCTCGAGTCTTTTTGTGAACAAGCAGGCTCCCTGGCCATCGTGCCAGATCGCCTTCACAAGATCGCTGCGGCGACCGCGGAAGACGAACAGATGACCGCTGAGCGGGTCTTTGTGCAGCACCTCCTGCACTTGGAGTGCCAGCGACGGAAAGCCTCTGCGCATATCCGTGTAGCCTGTCGCGAGCCACACTCGCACATTCCCCGGTATCGCAATCATCGGCGTCCAAGCACATCGAGGACCCGCGCCAGCGCCTCCGGATCGACGTGCGCATCCACCCGGATGCACCGTCGGTTGCCGAGATCGATCTCTATCAATCCAGTACGCGCGGCTGCCACGGAGCGAACTCGGCCATCAACCGTAGGCAAAAGCTTCGGAGTTTCCTCAGCCGATGTCGCTACGGCGGCGATCTGCACCGGCGTAAAAGATGGTACAACTTGTTCCGATGTCCGTGCTTGTCGACGCCAGGTAAACACCAGGCTGGCCGCTACTCCGTTGCGACGCGCAACCTCAGTCACCTTCGCGCCCGGCGCCAACGTCTCCTCGACAATCCGTGCCTTGTCGTCCTGCGACCAGCGCCGCCGCCGCTCCAGCCCGCCCAAAACCTCGACCCGCATCGCCTGATGACCTTAAAGCTAGACTTAAGGTCACACGCTTCGCGAATTACCGCCCGTCACGCAAGACGGCCCCCGTCGGATGCGTACGGTGAGGGCGGCCCCCCGCGGCTTTCAGGAGGTCAGGCAGCCATCCGCCAATTTGGGGCTGTTTTGATTGTGGCTTGCGGAGAAAATGGGACACTTGCCAACTGAGGTGGCTTACTGACGCGGCGGCGGTTCTGGTTGCCGCGAGGGTTCTTTTACCCGTTTCGAGGCCGGGCGCGAGAGCTCAGCCGCCCGGCTTGGCTCCGGCGCGCCGCATTCCTGCGTCGATCGGATGTCCTGTAAGATCGACTCTAACGAACGCTCTTCCGCCATGTGCATGATGCCAAGCGAGGCCCGGGCATGGAGGCAACCAAACCGGACCTCGCAGCCGCCTATCCCGTGCAGGGAATCGACGGCTTCGAAGGATTACACGACAAACTGACATCAACCTTACGCCGACTTTAACGCAGGATACTGCGAGGCACCGTGCCTGCAATTTTTCACAACGTCAGCGAGCAGAGCCCGAATGCCAAGCGAGGACCGTCGCTGAAATTAAGTTACCGGACGGCGGCGTCGGTTTACCCGGACTCAGGCCTCGGCGCATTATCTCGCTTGAGCTTGAGCGTAAGGCTGCGCTCGGTGCGCTCAGATCCACGATAGAGGGTCGGACGCCGCTCGGCCCTCACGGGTCACTTCAATTTGTTAGTGAACATTCTCGGGCGAATATGCATCGAGCGGGTCGCCTTCGATCGACGTGGATGGCTTTCCGTCAACACCGACAGGAACTTCGCCCCGCAACGTGATCCGATAAAGCTGTCGGTCGAAGTCGAGGCCCAAGATATCGCGCGGCGCCAAGTGCGCCGTCGTCCGATTGTCCCAGAACGCGATGCTATTGGCATGCCAGCGGAAGCGGACGGTGAATTCTGGGCGCGTGACGTGCTCGAAAAGCAGTTCAAGAAGATGCTGACTCTCCCGCGGGCTGACGCCCGAAATCGACTTGAGGAAACTGGGGCTGACAAACAACACCCGCTCACCTGTTTCCGGAATAACGCGGACCAGTGGATGCTCGCTGATGAGCGGCCGACGCTTGTTCCTGGCGATAAAATCCGCCGTCGCAGTCTGACCTTCCGGAGCGTGAAACGAGTGAACCCCGCGCAACGTGTCCACAAAAGAACGAAGCGGTGCTGACAGAGTCTTGTAAGCCTCCGCGAGGTTGGTCCAGATCGTGTCGCCGCCATAGGGCGGAACGATCACACCGCGGAGGATAGAAGCCGCTGGCGGATTTACAGCTGCAGTGACGTCCGTGTGGAAGCCCGTCCAGGGGCGAATAACCTGGTCTCCTTCGACCCGGGTTTTGAAGCGGTCCCGCGCGACAGAGTAGATCTGCGGATGCCCTTCGACAAAACCAAAAACAGGATGACCGACGGTAGGCTCGCCAAATTCTTTTGCGAACGCGATGTGCTCCTCATGCGAAAGTGGCTGATCCCTGAAAAAGATCACCTTCCATTTCAGCAACGCGGCCTTGAGTTCTTCGATCACCAGTGGAGGCAGCGGCTCCTTGAGATTGACGCCTTCGATTTCTGCGCCGATGTGACCGGTGAGCGGATGAACCGTGATGCTCTGCGGCACTGACGCCGGAGTATTCGATGTACGCGAGGTAGGCTCGGGAAGTGTTGATCTAACCATAGTCGCTCCTTTGCAAGACGGACTGTTTCGATAGTTCTGTATGATTGACGACCAGCGGCCCGCGTTTATCGTCGATTCCCCTTCGCGCGGACGACGATCACCGGTCGACCTCGCTGGCCGAGGCTTTCGGCTGTTCAAGAGGGCGGGGCGTCACGCCGTCCGCATGATTCTGCCAGGCGATGATCGCGTTGAAGCGGTCATCGAGGTACGGCGCAATGTCGATCTTTTGTTTGAGTGCTCCGGTTGCAAACAATCTGTCGGAGATTTCCTGGAAGACCTGAACAGCCTTCGCATCGATCGGATAGTACGCGCCGTGCCCGGCAGCATCGTCGAGCCACTTGCCCTGCTCGAAAGTCAGGCCTTCCTGCCTGACATAGCTAGCGCGTATCCAGGCATCACGATTGGCGCCCTGCCAATTGTAGAACGCTACTGCACGGCGAACGAAGTCTGCAATCGCGGGGGCCTTCGCGCGATCATCAAGCAGGGCTTTCCGAGTGAGTATGACATTGACCCCCCAGTTATACCCGCGGCCGTCAGCGATAATCGGCGGCTTGCCGATCCGAAAATATTGACCACCAAGCACGATAGCCGCATCCACTGACCGGGACGCGAAGCTGGGCGCGACTTCAGTTCCGGCCAGTGGCACGCCCTTCACCGACGATGTGCCGAGGTCGAGGCCGTTGCTGCGCAGGATGCTGGCCAGTACCATGTGACGGCCAGAACCCGGAGGATACGCGACCGTCCTCCCTTTCAGGTCCGCGACCGTTTTGATGCCCTTGTCGGGTTGCGCGACCAGATAGTAATTCTCTGGGCTTCCCGGATTGGCATAAATTGCAATCGCGACCAGGTCTCTAACGTCTGCGCCAACGGCGATGGGCAGGGGTGCCTCGCCGATATAACCGATATCGACGGCTCCAGAGATGAGTGCCTCCAGAACGGCCGGACCGCCATTGAAATTGGCGAAAGTGATGCCATAGGGGAGTGTCTTGTTGACACCCGACAGCGCCCAGGGCGCTGATGCCTGACTCTGTTGCTCGGCCACGATGAGCTTCGTCCGAGGCGGCACGGCCGCTGCGAGTTGAGCGGCGAGGTCCGCCCGGCTCGCATCCTGGGATGCTGCCGGAGCGGTCGTCATGACTGCAGCGAGGCTGGCTGCTCCCAAGAGCATGAGGAGTGCGCCAGACGGCCGTTTCCGAACGACTTGCTTGTCCTTGCGCAAATGCATCGGCAGTCTCCGTAAGAGTTGAACTGAGTTGGCGGTACGTCCCAGAGGTTCATCCGAGTTCGACGCCGAGCTCTGCGAGCAGTCGCCGACGCAACGCACCGAAGGCGCGATCATCGCGCTCCCGCGGTGGTGCGATATCGACGGGCAGATCCAGCGAAATGCGCCCGTCCATCAGGACGATGATCCGACTGGCAAGGGAGATAGCCTCATCGACGTCGTGCGTAACCAGGAGCACGGCGGGGGAATGCCGAACATAAAGGTCCCGCAGGAGCCCATGCATACGAATTCGGGTTAGCGCATCCAGCGCGCCGAACGGTTCGTCCAGAAGAAGCAATTGCGGATCTCGCACCATCGCGCGCGCCAGCGCGACGCGTTGTGCTTCGCCACCTGACAGGGTCCGCGGCCATGCCGCCGCTTTATGCCCCAGCCCGACCTCTGCGAGGGCGCGACGCGCATTTTCCTTAACGCCGGCCGTTTGCGGCAAGCCAATCGTGACATTGCGCAAGACAGGCAACCAGGGCATGAGCCGAGGATCTTGGAATACGACGGCACGACGGCGCGGAACTCGGACGTATCCTTCCACCTCCTTGTCAAGCGCGCCAAGCACACGCAACAATGTGCTTTTGCCGGAACCACTTCGGCCGAGGAGCGCGACAAACTCGCCCGCGCGCAACTCGACCGACAAGTCGGTCAGGACGGGGCGAACATCAAAGCGCTTGCTGAGCCCCGACACAATGACGGCGGTATCCGCAGGGACTGGAGCATCGACCAGGGCTTCAGGCGCCATCGAACGCCCTCCGCCAGGTCAGAAGATGCTTCTCAAGGATGCGGACAAGTGCCAGCGATAGCAGGCCGAGAACGGCATACACGCTGAGCAGTACGAAGATAATGTCGATCCGGAAATATTCGCGCGCGTCGTTCATCATGCGGCCGAGACCGAGTGGCGCGTTGATTGTCTCGGCGAAGATCAACGCAAGCCACGCGGAAGTCAGGGCGATGCGCAGGCCGACCAGAAACCCCGGAAGAGCTCCCGGAAGGATCACTGCAGTGATCAACTCGCGTCGCCCTGCCCCAAAGGTGCGCGCTGCCTCTACCAGCGATGCATCGACATTCCGAATGGCTCCGTAGGTATTGATATAGATCGCAACCCAAACGCCAAGGGTGATCAGTGTAACCTTCGACTCTTCGCCGATCCCAAACCACGCAATCAGCACGGGCAAAAGCGCAAAATTTGGAACCGCCCGGAGCACTTCCATATTCGTGTCGACGAGGTTTTCGCCCCATCGCGTGAGGCCGGCAGTTGTGGCACTCACCAGTCCCAGAATTAACCCAAGTGCGAGTCCCTGCAGAACCCTTTGCACCGACGCCAAAAGGTGCATTTGCAGCTCGTTCGAAGCCAGCAAACCGAGGGCCGTCATTGCGACCGTCAAAGGGCTCGGCGTGGTGCGTGGGTCGAAGACGTTTCCCGACGATAGCAACTGCCACAGCGCCAACATCAGCGCAGGCCCCGCGAGCCGTTGCAGCCAGCGTGGCGCTTTCGAGCCAATCGAAGCGGCGATCTGTTCCGTAGTCGGATCGATCAGATCAATTCCCGCGTGTGGCGCCGCTGTGCTGGGTAGAGCGTCACCATGGGAATTGAGCGGAACGTGAGGTGCATCTAGCACAATATCGCTCATCGTCGGGCTGCTCTGTGTTTAAGGCGAGCGCATCTTCAGCGCAGGCGCTGGTGGGGCAAAGTCTCAATCCTGGTGGTTAGTCAGGCGCTGACGGGACAACACCTGGGCGTCGCTAAGCGCACGCGACACAACCGAGACGACTGACTTTGTGCAGGAAAGAAGGCCATCATCCTACCCCTTATCGAATCCCGAGTTGCAAACGTAGAGCGTCGGAGTCGATCTTGCTGAGCGCAGCAAGCCGCTGCAACAGATGCTGCAGTCTGAAGCATCGAACGATAGCTAGAGCGGCATGGTGGTCAAGCGGCGTCAACGCCGAGACTGAAAATAGCAATGCGCGTTCCATTTCATGCTACCGAGCAACGGCGTTTATCTTAGAAACATCTGACGGCGCGGAACAATAAACTCCGCCACGCCCGTTGAACTCACCGATGCAGAGACTACGGCAGCTCGTAAACGTCCCGTGCATGCGGCGTGAAGGCGTCTCGTCAAGCTGCGCTTTGATGTAGCCTCACCGTCGCATCGTTGAGATCATGACCACACGCAGATTACATCGCGCGCGCTCCGACAACATCGGCGAAGCAGGCGAACAGGGGCATGGGCGATCAGAGCGAGATTGTCGATGCTTCCGTCGCGCATAGGAAGCGGGCGCGCAGCTTGATGATGTCCACACATCGCCGTTCCTTATTGAGTGGACAATAGAGAACGCGCGAGCCGCGAGCATAGCAAAAAGAGATGGTTATTTCATTGACCGTTACGGCTGCACATCCGATAGTGACCAACTAGAGGTGATGCAGAGGCGGGTTCTATGTGAGCAGGAAGAGGCGCTTGTCGAGACCACTTTGCGTCATCAGATCGAACATCCGCGCTGTCGAGCAAGCCGGTCCCAGCGTTTGAGTCGTCAGCTTCCGACCCAATCGCTGGTGCTGAGCGGTCGTCAACGACCGCGGTACGGCGAAGGCTCGTAAACACCGAATTCCAGGATCTTCAGGAGAGTGAAATGATTGCCCGTCGTCAGTGGAGGTGGGTTGCTGCGTTGTTGGTCGGCGCGATCGGTTTCATCTCAACGGCCGCCTTTGCCGGACCAACCCTCGACAGGATCAAGTCGCGCGGCCTTCTTAAGGTGGGCGTTGGCACGACGCCCGGGTTCTTTGCTCCGGATAATAACGGACGGTGGAAGGGTTTCTTCATTGACTACGGACGCGCCTTGGCAATCGCGGTTCTCGGCGACGCCAACAAGGTCGAGTTCACGAGTTCCTCGCCACAACAGCGTCTACCGGCACTCCAGTCCGGCGAATTCGATGTCCTGCTGTCCGGCGTGACTGTCACGGTTACGCGTGCGTTCAAGCTCGGTTTCCATTTCGGGCCGACCATCTTTTACGACGGGCAGGGGATTCTTACGCGCAAGGACCTCGGTGTGACATCGGCCGCTCAACTCGATGGCGCAACGATCGGCATTCAAAGCGGTACGACAGGCGAGCTGAATATTGCAGATTTCTTCCGGAAGAGCCGCCATAAGTTCATCCCGGTGACGATCGAAGACACCAGTGAATTCGTCTCTGCTCTTGAGTCGGGCCGGGTCGATGCGATCACGCAAGACTCGTCGGATCTGGCCGGTAAGCTCACCCAGCTGAAGAAACCGGGCGACTACGTTCTGTTGCCGGAGCGGCTCTCGAAGGAGCCGCTTGCGCCGGCGGTGGCGGGCGGCGATGATCGTTGGCTCGAGATTGTAAATTGGACGGTCAATGCGACAATTCAGGCCGAGGAATGGGGCATCACGTCCGAGAACGTCGACAGCTTCTTGAAGTCAGACGATCCCGCCATTCGGCGCTTCCTCGGCGTCGATCCGTCACTGGCTCAGGCCATCGGGCTCGATCCGAAATGGGCGTACAACATCATCAAGACTGTTGGCAATTATGGCGAGATCTTCGACCGCCACCTCAAGCCGCTCGGCTGGGAGCGAGGCTACAACAAGCTGTGGAGCAATGGCGGCCTATTGTATTCTCCGCCATTCCGCTGACCTGCCCCACCGATGAAGGCAGTGCCTTCAGACTCCAGTGCGGCGAAGAAACGGGGCATGCGGCACCCGATCGCAGCTTGGTTGGGACCGAAGCCCCTGTTGCAGCTCGGCATCGTGATCGGTGTCGTTGCGCTCGTGGCCGTGCTCGGGTCCAACATCGCCACGACAATGGCACGGATCGGGGTAACGCCAGGCTTCGGTTTCCTTGAGCGCGCCGCCAATTTCGAGGTCGGTGACAATATGATCGGCTTCCGTGCTGGCGACAGCTATGCACGGGCAATCGTGGCCGGTCTGCTCAATACAGCCAAGATCGCGGTGCTGGGCTGCTGCCTGGCGACAGTCCTTGGCGTCGCCCTCGGCATCATGCGGCTTTCAGGCAATCTGATGCTCTCCGGCCTCGTGCGCTGGTACGTCGAGATCGTCCGCAATACACCGCTTCTGTTGCAGCTGTTCTTCTGGACCGCGCTTGCTCATGCCCTCCCACCGCCGCGGAGTGCCATCACGGCCTTTGACGTGGTCTTCCTGAGCAACCGCGGCGTGTATGTGCCGGGAGTGGTCATAAGCAATCTCTCTGTTGGGACAGCTCTCGCCTCGACCATTGTGTTCGGGTGCTGGCTGTGGCTGGTGTGGCGCGGCTGGCGCGTCAAGCGGGTGGGCCTGTTGGCTCCGCTGCCTGCGTCATTCTTGAGCATCGTTGTGCTCGGTATCGTGCTCGCAGCAGGTCGCGCGAGCATCAGCATCGAATTGCCGGCAATCAGCGGGTTTAACATTGGCGGTGGCTTCAGCCTTACGCCTGAATTCGCGGCTCTTTTGGTCGGATTGACCGTGAAGTTTTCGGCCATCATCGCGGAAATCGTTCGCGCCGGCCTGCTATCGGTGCGCCGGGAACAATGGGATGCTGCACTTGCGCTTGGATTGCACCGCGGCAAAGTCATTCGGTTGGTAGTCTTGCCGCAAGCCTTGCGCGTGATCACCCCTTTGACAACCTCGAGCTATCTGGACCTCGTCAAGGATTCCAGCCTTGCCGTGGCGATCGGTTACCCCGATCTCATGAACATCGTCAACACCACCGCAAATACGACCGGACAGGCCTTCGAATCGCTCCTGATCGTCGTGCTGCTCTACCTCGCCCTGAACCTCACCGTTTCGGCATTCATGAACCTGTACAATAGCAGGGTCGCGCTGCGTGGAGAGAGGGCTGCATGACGACGAATCGAGATCGGAAAATGCGTCCGAAGCCTGATGACCGACTTATAACACGACTGCGGACAGGCCTGTTCGGGACTTGGCTGAATTCAGCCATCACGGTGGTGCTTGGTCTCCTCCTCCTCTGGTTTCTTCCACCGCTGCTCCGCTGGCTCGTGTTTGACGCGACTTGGCACGGAACGTTGCTCGACTGCCAGGCGCACGACGGCGCATGCTGGGCCTCTGTTGCAGCGAAGCTGCGCTTCATTATCTTCGCCTTTTATCCGATCGAACTACAATGGCGTCCATTGCTCGTATGTCTTCTTCTCGGAGGCGTGCTAGCGATTACGGCCGTGCCGCAATTCTGGCGGCGTGAACTCGTGATCAGCTGGCCGATTGTCATTCTGTTGTGCTGGCTCTTGATGGCCGGCCTACCGGGTTCGGCGCGAGTTTCAACGAACCAGTGGGGCGGGCTGCCTGTGACCCTGCTGGTCTGGACGCTCTGCTTTGCTGTGTCGATACCTTTAGCCGTCCTGCTGTCACTGGCAAGACGATCCAGGATGCGCGCGTTGCGGCTTATGACAATCGCCTACATTGAATTCATGCGTGCGATCCCGATGGTCGCGATGCTCTATTTTGCGACCCTGATCTTGCCGATGGCGCTGCCGGCTGGCCTCTCGATCGATAAGATGCCGCGCGCAATTATCATGATTTCCCTGTTCTGGACCGCCTACATCGCCGAGGTCATGCGCGGCGGGCTACAGGCCGTTCCGCTTGGCCAGGAGGAGGCCGCCTCCTCGCTGGGATTTGGCTATTGGCGCGCGATGCGGCTTATCATCTTGCCACAGGCTCTGCGCATGGTGATTCCAGGTCTCGTCACCCAAGCGATCGGGTTTCTGCTCGCGACGTCCTTGCTCGCAGTGATCGGCATCGTTGACATCCTCAATGCCGCGAAAGCTGCGGCGGCCGATCCGAACTGGCTTGGATTCTACAAGGAGGCGTTTTTCATCGTCGCGGTGCTCTACTTCGTGATCGGCTATGGCGGATCGCGTTACAGCCACTGGCTCGAGCGGCGCCTCGCACTACCGCGTTGAAGGGCCACTCGCTAAATCGACACCTGGTTCGCGCCAGAAAGCGCCACTGGGCTCTAGGGTTGCGCCGTCTTGGCCGAGCCGAGACCTCTCGGGACGCTGGTACGATTGTTTTTGTCTGAACGCAATTACGCGCTGGGAGGCAGTTGCTGCGCCGTTCCTGTCCGGGCAGACGAAGCCTCTGGCTCATCCTTGCTGCAGGCCGCCTCGTCAAGGAGCGCGAGAGTATCGGTGCATGAAAGTACGAAGGCCACGCGGCCGACGGCGGAGTCTAATCGTATTCGTTCTAGAGCGAACATTGCCGCCGAAGTGAACGTTACATCTGCCGATCAACAACGCAGGTTTCATTTCATTGACTAGTCAGTGTTCGGCCTTACGATCGTGCGACGTTGAAAATGCAGAATGCAAACGCTGCAGCGATGGATCATCGAGCCGTCGACATGAAGCAGAGCCTAAGCAGCCGCCTTGCAATCACAGGTGAACAGACATGAGTGGCGACCGGCTCTTCCTCCTCAAGCCCGGATTCACAGATCCGGCGCTGCCTGGTCGATTTTTCATCTGTCCGCACTGCAACGCAATTGAGGGGCTTCTCGCGTCGTTTCCAGGTTTGGCCACGCAGATTGAAATCCATCGATTGCCGTTTGCGAAGCCACGAAACGAGATCGTCGATGTCTTGGGCGAGCAGCATCAATCGCTTCCGATTCTGGTCTTCGACCAGAGTCGGCCGGTGCCCGAGGACGTAAGTATCGCCAATGGGTGGCGCTTTATCGATTCGTCCGAGCGCATCCTCCGATACTTGGCCGATCGATATGCGTTTCCCTACGTTCATCAATGAGCAGCCGGCAATTGGCGTCGCATGCGAGGCGCTGATGGTGGAGGTGCCAAGCGTTGAATCTTGAATTCCGACTCCCGAGGCGGCGGGAGAGTGCTGAACGCGCAGGCCGGGTAGCGCCGGTCAGCCGTTCGGAACGGATGATCGCGTGGGCGCACGGCTGAATGGCGATTAAGGTTGTGCGTCCCACGCGATTGTCTTCTTCCCTGCGCCCTCCGCGAGGCCGAACCGCTCTCACGTAATTCGTATGCGTTAGTGGATGAACCGATGAACCGGAGATCAGAGATGAGCGCGGTATCGCGGCGTGGGTTCGTGAGGGGCACCTTGGCCACGCTCGCTCTTCCAGGCACAGCCGCGGCAACCCAGGACGTTGCACCGCATGCGGGAGGACGACTGTCTTTCGTCATTCATCCGGAACCAACGACATTGGTCTGCTTCAATACGACCGAGGGCCCGGCAATCCAGGCCAGCACGAAGGTCGTCGAAGGCCTGCTGACGTACGATTTCGAGCTCAATCCCCGGCCGCAGCTGGCGACCGCCTGGAGCATCAGCGAGGACGGACTGCAGTATCGCTTTGAGCTCAGGCGAAATGTCAAATGGCACGATGGTCAGCCCTTCACGGCCGAGCGCTTCCAGAAGCTGCCGCATCTTACCCTGGAAACACGGGGCTATGAATATTCCCCGACGCTTTATGGCATCGAGTTCAATCTCGACCGTCCCATCCTGAAGAACTCCCAGGTGCGGAAGGCGATTGCACATACGATCGATCCGGCCGTGGTGCTCAATGTCGCCTGGTACGGATTGGGCGAGCGGACGGTCAGCATCGTCAGCCCGACTTTGAAGCGCTTCTACAATCCGAACGTCACCACCTATCCCTATGATCCCAAGGCGGCGGCCCGGCTGCTCGACGAAGCCGGATTTCCGCTGAAGGGACGATGGCGCTTTGCGTTGACGCACGACTTCCAGCCGTTCGGCGAGAACTTCAAGCGGAGCGGCGAGGCCCTCAAGAGCGCGCTGGCCGTGGTCGGGATCGACGTCACGGTTCGTGGCCAGGATTTTCCGAGCTATCTGAAGCGCGTCTACAGCGACCGCGACTACGACTTCTCCTTCCACCCCTTCACCAACATGTTCGATCCCACCGTCGGCCTCCAGCGGTTCTTCACCAGCGACAACTACCGGAAGGGCGTGGCTTTCACCAATGCCAGCCACTACGCCAACCCGGACATCGACCGGCTGTTCGCAGAAATCGCGGTGGAGTCGGATCAATTGAAGCGGAAGGCGCTGATCGATCGTTTCCAGGAGATCGTGGCCGACGATCTCCCGGTCCTGCCCCTGATGCTGAGCAAGCCGGTCACTGTTGCCAATCGGCGGGTCGTCGGCCACACCGTGGACAGTGCCGGCGTGCAGGGGAATTTCGCCAACGTTTGGCTGCGTGGCTGAGCGACCCAGAATGTGAGCTGACGGGCGCGGGGCACATTAACTCGCGACTCTTAGCTCCTCATAAGAAACCATCACGTGCTCGCGAAAGGCATGTCGCGCTACGAGCGCATCGTAGTACCGGCGCAGCGCCGGACGGTCCTGTCGGGTGATGGGAATATCGAAGTGGCGGAACAGCATGTGGCCGAATTGAACGTCGGCGAGAGTGAAATCGTCCCCGACCAGAAAGCTGGTGGACGACAACCCCACTTCGGCAATATCCAGAAATTTGTCCAAAGTCGCGATCGCCTGGGCGATCGCAGGCAGGTCCCGGTCGGCAGGTGCGGTTCGAATCACTCTCCAGAAGATCCCCCCGTGAAATTCAGGGCGACATTGATCTTCGACCATTCGGCCCATTTATCTATTCGAGCTCGCGCCAAGCCTTCCGCCGGCCAGAATGGAGTGGCCCCATAACGGCCAGCCAAATACCGGAGAATCGCACCTGTTTCCCAAAGTGGCTCACTTCCATCGTCACGGAGAACGGGCACGGTGCCGTTAGGGTTCATCGCCAGGAACGAAGGGGTGTCGAGCCCACCATAGCGGTGCTCGGCATCGTGGCGCTCGTATTGTAGACCAAGCTCGCCGATGCACCACATGAGAGCCTGGACGTTGGACGAGCTTTTGCGTCCCCACACTGTCAGCATCGACAAGCCTCGAGTTGCCTGACTAGCTAGCCATCGCCAACGGCATACCCAGCGCACGACATGCCTGCGGGCTTATGCGTACAGCACAAGCCCTAACCAACTGGCAGCTCGGCGTGATGGCAGGCGACGCGCTGGCCAGATGCGTTTCCCCGCAATTCAGGATACTGCTCAGCACAAATCGCGGTCGCGATTGGACAGCGCGGCTGAAAGCGGCAACCCTTGCCGGCACTGCGCGGATCAGGAAGATCGCCGGGAAGCGGCGCCGCAAAGCGCCGCCGGGCCGGGTCGGGCACGGCATCGATCAAGGCGCGGGTATAGGGATGGATTGGCTTGCGCCAAATCTGTTCGTAAGTGCCGCTCTCCACGATTCGGCCGAGATACATCACCAGCACGCGATCCGAGAGATAGCGGACCACGGACAGATCATGGGAAATGAAGAGCAGCGACAGCTTGAGGCTGCGCTTGATGTCGGCAAGCAGGTTCAGGATCTGGGCTTGGACGGAGAGGTCGAGCGCGGACACGGGCTCGTCGCAGATGATCAGATCGGGCCCCAGGATCAGCGCCCTGGCAATGCCGATGCGCTGGCGCTGTCCGCCCGAGAACTCGTGAGGATAGCGCGTTGCCGCGCCCGGCGGCAGGCCGACCCGAGACAGGATGTCGGCGACACGTTCGCGCCGCTCCGCGCGGGTCCCGATGCGATGGACATCGAGCGGTGCGATAAGAATGTCGCCGATGGTCTGGCGCGGGTTGAGGGAGGCAAAGGGATCCTGGAACACCATCTGCAGGCGGCGCCTGTAGCTGCGCAACGACCGTTCCGGCAGTGTGGTGAGGTCGGCGCCATCGAAGCGAATTTGCCCGGCGGAGGGTTCGACCAGCCGCAGGATGGTCTTGCCGAGCGTCGACTTCCCGCAGCCGGATTCGCCGACGAGGCCGACGGTCTCGCCTGGCGCGATCTCGAAGGACACGCCGTCCACCGCATGGACCGGTGTTGTGCCGACCCGGTAGGTCGTCTTGAGGTCAGAGACTGACAGCAGCGTCATGGGGCAGTCCGGTTGTCTGGTCGGCGGGGTGGACGTGGCAGGCAACGCGGCGGCCGGTGCCGATGGCGCGCTCGTCGGGGAACTGCTCCCGGCAGAAGGCACGCCGGTCCGGGCAGCGCGACGCGAACGGGCATCCGATCTCGGCGAGCGCGGAGGCGATGTTGCCAGGAATCTCGGACAGCCGGGCCTTGTGATAATGCAGCTCGTCGTGAAGCCGGGGGGAGGCTGCCAGGAGTCCCCTGGTGTAGGGATGCAAGGGATGGGCGAACAGTGCATCGGGTGGCGCTTCCTCTACCTTTCGGCCCGCATACATCACGAGGACGCGGTCCGCCCATTGGCCGACCAGCCCGAGATCATGCGTGATCAGGAGGAGTGAGAGCGACAATTCGCGGCGGAGCCGATCCAGCAGCTCGAGCACCTGCGCCTGGATGGTCACGTCGAGCGCGGTGGTCGGCTCATCCGCAATGAGGATCCTGGGCCGACAGGCGACAGCGATGGCAATCATGACGCGCTGGCGCATGCCGCCCGAGAGCCGGTGCGGATAGTCGTCAAGGCAGCGCTCGGGATTCGGAATCCGGACGAGGTCGAGGAGTTCCGCCGCCTCGCGACGTGCCTGCGCTTTCGACAGGTCGCGATGGACATGCAGGACCTCCGTGATCTGACACCCAATGGTCAGCACCGGGTTGAGCGACGTCATCGGCTCCTGGAAGATCATGGCGACGTCGCGGCCGCGCCGGCGGCGCATCTCGACCTCGGGAAGCGCGATCAGGTCGTTGCCGCCGAGTTGCACCTGGCCTGACGCGATCCGCGCGGTCTTTGGCAACAGCCGCATCAAGGCCAGGGCCGTCAGGGATTTTCCAGACCCGGATTCGCCGACGATCGCGAGCGTCTCGGCCGGCGCTACGCTGAACGAGAGATTGCGGACCGGCGTGGCGTTCGGAAACGCGATGGTGAGGTCGCGGACGTCGAGCAAGGCGGCCAAATCAGCGCTCCCGGCTGAAACGAGGATTGAGAACATCGGTGAGCCCGTCGCCGATCAAGTTCAGCGACAGCACGGTGAGCACGATGAGGACGCCGGGAAGGGCGGTGAGATACCATGCCGTGCGGATCAGCTCGCGCCCGGCGCCGATCATGCTGCCCCAGCTCACCACGTTGGGATCGCCGAGGCCAAGAAAGGACAGAGCCGCTTCCATCAGGATGGCGGTGGCGACCATCACTGACGCCGTCACGATAATGGCCGGCAAGGCATTGGGCAGGATCTCGCGAATCATGATCCGCACGTGGCCAAAACCGAGGCTGCGCGCGGCCATCACGAACTCCTTCTCCCGCAGTACCCTGAACTCGGCGCGGACCAGCCGTGCAATGGTCGGCCATGTCACGAGGCCGATGGCCCAGGTGACGGTGACGATGGAGGGTTGCGCGATCGCCACGAGCACCACCAGCAGGATGAAGCTCGGTACCGTCTGGAACAGTTCGATCAGCCGGACCAGGACGTCATCAATCCGGCCTCCGCGATATCCCGCCACTGCGCCGATGGCGGTGCCGACGGTCAGGCCGATCGTGGTCGCGACAAAGCCGATCAGCAACGACACCCGCGCGCCATGCATCAGGCCCGCAGCAACGTCACGGCCGAGCGAGTCGGTACCAAGTGGAAACGCGACATCCTGTCCCGGCCACAGGAGCGGCCGTGCGACCATCGACAGCGGATCGGCCGGATAAAGCACCGGGGCCAGCGCGGCGGCAACGATGATCGCCGCCAGCAGGAGCGTTCCTGCGATCACGGACGGGTTGCGCGCGAGGCGACGAAGCAAATGCGGCTGCGCGCCGCGCGGGTCCGCGACCACCACATGCGTGTCCGGCGCGTGGATATTGGGCCAGTCCGGATTTTGCGTCGCCGGTAGGGGCCGTGCCTCACCGTCGTCCGTGGAGGAGAGCGATGCCTGAAGGGTGGTATCAGTCATGGAGATCAACGGGCCTCGATACGTGGGTCGAGCCAGGCCTGGACGAGATCAACCGTCACATTGGCGATGATCACGAGCAGGGATGACAGCAGAAGAATGCCGAGCAGCACGCTGAAGTCGCGGCTCATCACGGCTTCGAAGGCAAGGCGGCCAAGGCCGGGCCAGCTATAAACGGTCTCTACGACGACGGCGCCGCCGAGCAGGCCGCCAAAATGCATGCCGGCGACGGTCGTGACCGGGAGCAGCGCGTTGCGCAGCACATGGCGAACGGTGATCACAAACGGGGACAGCCCCTTGGCTGCCGCCGTGCGCACGTAATCCTGCGCCTGCGCCTCGAGCATCGCGGCGCGGGCAAGGCGGGAGTAGATCGCGATATAGAACAGGGCCAGCGACAGCGCCGGCAGTATCATGTAGCGCAAACGATCGAGTACGGCGTCGAAGCCGCTGATGTTGGCGCCGATCGTGGCGGAACCTCCGCTCGGGAGCCACCCCAGCTTGACCGAGAAGAGCAGGATCAGCATCAGCCCGATCCAGAAACCCGGGATGGAGTAGAACAGGGTCACAATGATCGAGATCAGCCGATCTGGCCACCGGCCGGCAAAGGACGCCATCACGACGCCAAGTGCGATGCCGCCCGCCAAGGCAATCGCGAGAGCGGAGATCATCAGCGCGACCGTGCTGGGCAGCCGCTGACCGATGATATCGGCGACCGGCAGGTTGTAGCGTGGTGAATAGCCGAGGCTAAAATGGGCGAGATCGTCGAGGTAAGCGAGGAGCTGAACGAGAAGAGGCTGATCGAGACCGAACCGTGCACGTAGCGCGGCCACGGTTTCCATCGTTGCAGAACCGGATTCGCCGGCAAGCACATCGGCCGCGTCGCCCGGCGCGAGTTGCAGCAGCAAAAAATTGATCACGACGATTCCGATGACGGTCGGAATCGCCTGCCAGATCGTACGACGAAAAGTCTTCGCGATGCGTGCGACGCTCGACATGTTTGTTCTAACCTAAAGCCCGTGTCGGCAAGATGCTTTTGAACCCGACGCTTTATGCAACTCCACACGGTCAAGAAGCGAAGACGTGCGGCGAGTGTCGGTTAGTTGACAAGGCCGATGCACCAAGTCAACGTCGATGCATTCACGTGTGGTTGTATCGATCGCGCACGCAGCGACGTTGAAAGCACGCAACACGTGGCGTGCCTCACGACGACGGGAATGATCATGACGGTAGTGCATAAGCCCGGCGAGATTGTCGGTTGGCCGATCCTTCCAAGCCCCACGCAGTTTCCTGAAAGCCCGTTGTCGAAATCGCTCAAGCAGCCGATGCTGCTGGGTTTGTTCCTGCCGATACAGGCCGGCGGCTGGAGTGCCTCGACGCTGCCGCGATCGACCAGTTGGACCTTCGACTACAATCGCGACCTGACGCTTCAAGCGGAAGCCTTTGGTTTCGATCTCGTCTTCGCCTTGTCGCAGTGGCTGCCCAAGGGCGGCTATGGCGGCGTGTTTACGGGCGAGGCGCTGGACTCCTTCATCACGACGGCATCGCTCGCCGCCGTGACGTCGAGGATCATGCTGATCTCGACGATCCACGTGCTGTACGGCCCCATCCATCCTCTGCATCTCGCCAAGTACGGCGCGACCCTCGACCACATCTCGGGCGGCCGTTGGGGTATCAACGTCGTCACCGGTCATCGCGCCATCGAACATGAGGCGTTCGGGTGGAACCAGATCGAGCATGATCGGCGCTACGAGCTCGCCGCCGAATTCGTCGAGGTGCTGCAGCGTCTGTGGAGCGACGAGGAGAACTTTTCGTTCTCCGGCCAGTCGCCCTGGCGACTGAGCAACGCCTTCGTGACGCCGAAGCCGCGGTTCGGACGACCGATCCTCGTCAATGCAACCGGCTCCGACGCCGGCATTGCCTTTGCCGGCCGCTATTCGGACATCGTGTTCGTCACCAGCCCTGCCGGATCGTCCTTCGAAAGCGCGATCGAGGTGTTGCCGGCCCACACCGAGCGCGTCAAGCAGGCGGCGATCGACGTCGGTCGCGAGGTGAAGACGCTGCTCAATCCGATGGTGATCTGCCGCGCGACCGAGCGGGAGACTTGGCAATATCACGACGCCATCGTCGATCACATCGATCCCACCGCCAGCATGCAGAACTTTGCCAGCGACGCGCACGCCTGGAAGGGGCGGGTTGGTCGCGACGCGCCGAAGCGGCGTGCGATCGGCGGCAATATCGAGGTGATCGGTACGCCCGAGCAGGTGGTCGAACAATTCGTTCAGCTCAAGAAGGCCGGCGTGGACGGGCTGCAGCTCAGTTTCTTCGATTTCAAACCCGACCTCGAGTTTTTCGGCCGTCGCGTGTTGCCGCTGATGGAGCAGGCAGGCCTGCGCCATGCAGTCTCGGGAACGTCCTAGGCCGCATGAGGGCGCCACTGCTTCTCAAACCCCTGCGGTGGCACGCGGCCGGGCATCGACCGCCTGGTGCCGAAAGCGTGCGGCCGGGTGTGACGACGGCAGGCGTCCCTGGCCAGATCCGAAGGTTTTTTCGCGCAGCGTTCCCGGCGCGTAAGCGGTCTTGTACACCCCGCGCCATTGCAATTCCGGCACCACGAGTTCGGCAAAGTCCTGGTATCCGCCAGGTGTCACGGCGTAGCTGAGATTGAAGCCGTCGATATCCGTCTCGGTGATCCAGGCCTGAAGCTCGTCGGCGACCTCGGATGGCGAGCCGACGATCACCGGGCCGCGTCCGCCGATGCCGTTATGTTCGATGATTTCTCGGATCGTCCAGGGACGCTCGGCCCGTGCGAAGGTGTCGATCATCGAGGTGACGGCATTGTCCTTCTTGAGGCTCGGAAAGGGGTCATCGAGGCTGCAGCGAGACAAATCGATCCCGGTCCAGCCTGAGAGCAGTGCAAGCGCTCCCTTTGGGTCGATGTAACGCTGATAGTCGCGGTATTTTGCCTCAGCCTCAGTGCGGGTCTCGCCCACGATCACGGTGGCAAGCGCAAAGAAGCGGATATCGCGGCCATCGCGACCGAATGCGCGAGCCCGCGCCCGTGTTTCCGCGACATTGGCCGCCGTTCGTGCTTTCGAATGCTCACCGAGAAACACCGCCTCCGCATGGCGGGCAGCGAAATCCTTGCCGCGATTGGAGGCGCCGGCCTGAAAGAGGAAGGGGGTGCGCTGGGGCGAGGGATGGACGAGGTGGATGGCATCCACCTTGAAGTGCTGCCCGTGGTGCTCGACTTTCCGGATGTGCGCGGGGTCCGCAAAGATGCCTCGGATTGGATCGACCACGACCGCTTGATCGTCCCAGCTGCCCTCCCAGAGAGCGTAGACGGCATCGAGAAATTCATCGGCTAGATCGTAGCGCGGATCGTGGGCCATAACGCTGTCGCGGCCGACGGCGCGCGAGGCGGCCGCGGAATACCCTGTGACGATATTCCAGGCGACGCGGCCTTTGGTCAGGTGATCAAGCGTGGAGAAGCGGCGCGCCAGCGTAAATGGCGGCTCGTAGGAGACGGACGCGGTGACCCCAAGGCCGAGATGCTCGGTGACATGGGCCATCGCCGAAACCAGCAGCATCGGATCGAGCTTTGGGATCTGCGCACCAGTCGCGAGCGCCGCCTCAGCATTGCCCGCGTAGACGTCATGGATGCCGATGCCGTCGGCGATGAAGATCGCATCGAACTTTCCAGCCTCGAGCGTGCGGGCCAGATCGGTCCAGTAGTCGAGAGTGGCAAAATCGAGCGAGCGATCGTCAGGGTGCCGCCACAGTCCGGGCGACAGGTGAACCGGGCTGAAGATGGCAAAGCCGTTGACTTGGATGGTCTTGGACATGAAAGAGGAGCCTCAAACGATCTACTGAAAGGTGGATGGCTCGGGATGGGCGCCGGTCAGGAACCATGATCCCACGTTGCGGGTCTTGTACTCGGCCGGATTGTGCAAGGTATGGATACGGACGTTGCGCCAGAACCGGTCATAGCCGTTCGCAATGGTGGCCGAGCGCGCACCCATCACCTCGAAGATCCTGCTGGTCACATCGAGTGCGACCTCGCCGGCGTGCGCGTTGGCGCCGGCAATCACGACCGAGGCCTCGCCGCGCTCCTTCGCCGTCAGCTCGCGGCCGCGGGACCATACCCAGTCGAGCGTCGCGGCCGCTTCGTCGGCCAGCAGGCTCGCGGCTTTCACGCGAGTATAGAGCTCGCCATAGACGCGCTTGATCCAGGGGTCGTCTGTATGCCTCTCGACGGCGGAATGAACCCATGGGCGGGACCTCTCATTGGTGTAGTCCCGCGCCGTGATCAGCGCGCCTTGAGCACTGCCGATGAAGACGTTGAGCAGGGTGCTCTGTTGCAGGAACGGCGTGATGGTCTGATAGAGGCGACCATCCTCAGGCTTGTGATCGAGCACCTCGTTCCGGTGGATGCGCACCGAAGTGTAGGTGACGCGGCCGCTGCCGGTCTGGCGCTGGCCAAAGCCGTCCCAGTCGTTCTCGATGCGGATGCCTTCGCGATTGGCCGGGATGACAGCAAAGCTGCGGGCATTGGTCTCGTGGTCCTCCCAGGCGACCTGTAGATAGTCCGCGATGTGCGAGCCGGACGTAAACGGCCGATATCCATCGAGGATGTAGCCGTCGCCGTCGCGACGGCCGAACAGGCTCTTGGAAAAGCTGTTGGCGGTATTGCCCCAGAACCAGTTGCCGGCCACGCTCCGGCGAAAAATGTCGGCCGCCTGTTCGGGCGTGCCGCGCAGATAAGCTGCGTGCTGCGAGCCAAAATGGTAGCCGTAGAGATGGCCGAGCGCGCCGTCGACCTTCGCAAATTCGCGGGCGATCTTCAGCGCCGTCGACCAGCGTTCGCCCCCTCCGCCGTATTCCTTAGGAGCCAAGAGATTGAGCAGCCCGCTCGTCTTGAGAAGTGCGAGCTGCTCGAGCGGCTTGCCTCCAGCACGGTCGCGCGCGGCGGCGTCGCGGGCGAAGAGTTCGCGCAAGTTCACAGCCTTGGCGAAGTGGGGATTGGACGTATCAAGGTCAAAGCTCATGCTATCTGCCTTTAGGCTTGCAGCCAGACATCCGCAAAATTCGCGGATGGTCCGTCGATGGTCGTGGTGTGATCGCGCAGGCGGCGGTTGGCGATCGTGAGGTTGGCGCCGGTGACGAGATTAATGTCGGGCAGGTCGGTGGCGACGATGACCTGAAAAGCGCGGAATAGTTCGCGCCGCTTGACCGGATCGCTTTCGATGGCGGCAGATTCCAGCAGACGATCCACTTCCGGGTTGCTGTAGCCGGAGCCGTTCGAGAACGGGACGCCCGGCTTGAAGTTTTTCGACCAATAGAGGCGCTGGACGCCCACCGTGGGATCGAAGGAGTGGCTCATGCCATTGCTCATGAAGTCGAAATCCCGGTTGGTGTAGGTGCGCTTGAACCAAGTCGGCACGTCCTGGGCGCGCAGCGTCACGCCGATGCCGATATTGGCGAGCGCCTGGCGCGTGTAGGCGCCGAGCTGCTGATAGGCTTCGCTATAGGGCATATAGTCGTGGAACACCTTGAAGCGGGTGCCGTCGGACCCGCGCGGTAGTCCCGCGGCATCGAGCAGCGCCTCAGCCTTCTTGGGATCGAAGTCGTAACGCGGAATGTCTGGGTTGTAGAACTCTTTGAGGGCAGGACTGATCGCGGCGGGCGCGCTTTGGCTCCAGCCATAGAACACGACGCGGCTGATCGTGTCGCGGTCGATCGCGTGAGCGGCTGCGCGCCGCACCTCGGGCCTCGCAAAGTAAGGATTGGCGAGGTTGAACTCGAGCCGGTAGACGACCGGCTGATAATCATAGCCTCGCGTCTCGACCACCAGATTCGGATTGGCTTTCAGGCTGTCGATCTGTCCAAGCGGTACCGGCGTGTCGGGCGCAAAGTGAATCTCGCCGGTCTCCAAGGCAACGGCGCGGGCATTGGCGTCGGCAATGAAGCGAATGACCATCCGGTCGAGATAAGGCTTACCCGGATCCCAATAGTTGCGATTGCGCTCCAGCAGAATATGGCTGCCCTGTTTCCACTCCTTGAAGACGAATGGTCCGGTGCCGATGGGGGCGCGTCCATTCGGATTGGCGAGCGGGTCGGTGCCTTCGTAGATGTGCCTCGGCACGATAGGCGCCTCGGAGGCGGTGAGGGCGGCCAGCAGATAGGGCGCCGGCTTCTCAAGCACGACCTCTGCAATATGCGGATCGGGCGTGAGGATCTCACGCACCGACGCGAACGTGCCGCGCCCCCGGGGGTGATACTGCCTGAGGAGCTCGATGGAATAGGCGACGTCGGTGGAGGTAAAGTCTTTGCCATCGTGCCACTTCACGCCACGGCGCAGCTCGAACCTGTAGCGGAGCCCGTCTTCGCTCTTGCCCCAGGCGGTAGCAAGCTGCGGTCGCGCCTTGAAATCGAGGTCGAACGTCACGAGGCCTTCTGTCACCTTCGGGCTGACGCGGGTCGTCGGTCCAGCGGTATGCGTGAGGCTGACGAGAATGGGAGGTTCCGGCTGGATCACGACATTCAACGTGCCGCCGCGCTGTACTTGTTCGACGGCGCGCGCCCGTCGTGGACGGGATGCAGTCATGGCGGCGCCCGTTGCCAGCATCAAGCCCTTCGTCACTTGCCGTCGTGTGATGTCGTTCATTGATGATCGCTCGCTGCGAGCTTCGGTTCGCGGTCAGTAATTCATCGAAGAAGAAGACAATCAATCCTGCGATAGCAGTTGAACTGCAAATGATAATGTTACTGCTGTCTGCTTATCGGCTCGTGCATGCGATTGCGCGTCGTCGTCACAAACTACGAAAGCAAATTCTCCTTCAAGCGTGCGTAAAATTGCAGCGGTGCAATTCATGCAGTGATGCGTGAGGTGTACCGGATTGAATTTGCGAAACGAGTGGAGATGCGCAATGTCGCTGGATCGTCGGCAGTTCAATCAGGTAATGGTCGCGTCCACGGCGGCGATGCTGCTCGGATCGGCGCGCGTATCCGCAAGCGAAATCAAACCGATTTCGGGCGGAACACTCAATTGGGTCTACTATCCCGATCCGTCCGCAATCATTGCAATCAATACGTCGTCGGGAACCGGTCAGACCATCGGCACCAAGATCAATGAGGGCCTGCTCGCTTACGACTATGATCTGAATCCGAAGCCGGTGCTGGCGACGTCCTGGACCGTCAGCGACGATGGCAAGCGCTACACGTTTCGTCTCCGTCCTGGTGTGAAATGGTCCGATGGGAAGGACTTTACCTCGGCCGACGTCGCCTTCTCGATCGAGCGGCTGAAGATTGCGCATCCCCGCGGCCGGATCACCTTCGCCAATGTCGAGGCGGTCGAGACGCCAGATCCCCTGACGGCGGTGATCGTGCTCTCCAGACCAGCGCCGTTCCTCATCTCCGCTCTGGCGGGGGCGGAGTCGCCGATCGTGCCCAAGCACGTCTATTCGACTTTCAAGCCGGAGGAGCAGCCCCGGCTGGAGCAGATGATCGGGACAGGTCCCTTCATCCTGCGCGAATGGGTTCCAGGAAGTCATCTCCTGTTCGTCCGTAATCCCAGCTACTGGGATGCCCCGAAACCCTATGTCGATCGCCTGGTGCTCAAGGTGGTGCTTGATCCCGCGGCGCGCGCCGCAGCTCTCGAAGCCGGCGAGGTGGATATCGGGGCGACACCGGTGCCGTATGGGGACATCGACCGCTTCAAGGCCGATAAGCGTTTCGTCGTCGACACCACGACCTATGCCTATTCCGGTCCCCAGCAACAGCTCTTCTTCAATTTCGATACGCAATTGCTAGGGGACCGTCGCGTTCGACAAGCGATCGCGCAAGCCATTGACCTGCGGGCGCTGCTCAATGTCGTCTATTTCGGCTATGGGCTGGTCTCGCCATCGCCGGTCTCGACCGCGCTGCCGAAGTTCTATGATCCCAGGATCCAGGCATGGCCGTTTGATCCAAAGGCTGCGGACCAACTGCTCGATGACGCGGGCCTGAAGCGCGGTGCGGGCGGCGTCAGGGCGAAGCTGCGACTGACCCAGAATCCGTTCCTGCCGGCAAGTTTCGCCGATTTCCTGCGCAATTCCTTGCGCCGCATCGGCCTCGACATCGAAATCCAGCGCTACGACCTCGCGACTTATCTGAATGTCGTCTATCGCGATCGGGCCTTCGACCTCACGATCGAGAGCCTGTCCAACACCTTCGATCCCTCGCTCGGGATTCAGCGTGCGTACTGGTCCAAGAATTTCCGCATCGGACTGCCGTTCTCAAATGCTGCGCATTACGCAAATCCGGAGGTGGACAGCTTGCTGGAGGCGGCGGCGGTCGAGCCCGATGTCGACAAGCGACGGGCGATCTGGTCGACGTTCCAATCGGTCATCCATGAGGAGGTCGCTTCCGTCGATCTGATCGCGGCCGGCGGCGTGATCATCGCAAACAAGAAGGTACGCAATTTTGCGCCGGGCGCCGAGGGGCTGAACGGCAGCTTTGCCGATCTCTGGATCGATCCGGGCGCCTGAACGCCGAAAGCATTAATCGTTTCCCTTTGGCCCGCTTGCGGAGAAGAACCATAGCGTGTTGCGGTTCAAGAATGGAAATCTGTGAGATTGCGCGAAGTGACGAGCAGTCATCATACTCGGCGCGGGCGGATGATGCATCCTGGCCACCAGGAAGCGAGCGCTTTGGACTGAAAGCAGCCGATAAACACCCCGGAGAACTTGATGTCACGTCGCAAGGAGAAGCTCTCCCTTGGAGCGTTCCTGCTCTTTACCGGTCATCATGTAGCGGCCTGGCGTTCGCCGGAGGCCTCAGACAGTCAGACGTTGGCCGACTTCGTACAGTTCGCGCGCATCGCCGAAGACGCCAAGTTCGATGCGATCTTCCTGGCCGACATGGTCGGAGTTCGGGTCGACCGGATCGAAGCATCGAGCCACAAGGCACATAGCGGCATTTATCCGTTCGAGCCGTTGACGCTCCTGTCGGCGCTCGCCGCTGTGACTTCGCGGATTGGCCTGGTGGCCACCGTCTCGACCAGCTTCAATGAGCCTTTCAATGTCGCGCGGCAGTTTGCCTCGCTGGATCGATTGAGTGGCGGCCGCGCCGGCTGGAACCTGGTGACGTCGACCGAACCCGCTGCAGCATTGAATTTCAATCGGAGCGTTCTCAGCCCTCACGCGGAGCGCTATGAACGCGCCGAGGAATTTGCCGACGTCGTGCGCGGCCTGTGGGACAGCTGGGATGAAGACGCATTCGTGCGCGACCGGAAGAGCGGGCTCTATTTTGATCCCGACAAGCTGCATGTCCTCAATCATCAGGGCAGCCATTTTCGCGTGCGCGGGCCGCTCAATATCCCACCGTCGCCCCAGGGGCGGCCGGTTTTGGTGCAGGCTGGATCGAGCGGACCCGGCAAGGAGCTTGCGGCACGAACGGCAGAAGCGATCTTCACCGCGCAGCAGACGCTTCAGGAGGCTGTGGCGTTCTATTCCGACGTCAAGGGACAGCTCTCGAAATATGGACGCGATGCCAATGAGCTGAAGATCTTGCCCGGCGTGTTTCCGGTCGTGGGCGAAACGGAGAGCGAAGCGAGGGAGAAGTTCGAGCAATTGCAGTCGTTGATCCTGCCCGAGGTGGGGCTTGATCTGCTCGCCGGCTTCCTCGGCGCACCCGAAATCCTGAAGGCCAAGCCGGATGGACCGTTGCCACCGCTGAAGGAAACGGAAGGCGGAAAGAGCAGGCAGGCCTTGCTGCTCGAGCTCGCCCGCCGCGAGGGGCTGACAGTGCGCGACCTCTATCTTCGGATCGCCGGTGCCCGCGGGCATTGGCAGGTCGTGGGCACGCCCACGCAGATTGCGGACCAGCTCGAGGAGCGTTTCCAGAATTATGGAGCCGATGGTTTCAACATCATGGCCCCGACGCTTCCTGGTGGATTGACCGACTTCGTCAGGCTCGTTGTCCCGGAGCTGCGTCGACGCGACCTGTTCCGCGAAGAGTATGAAGGGCAGACCTTGCGCGATCACCTCGGCTTGCGCGTCCCGCAGCGGGCCCCGCGCACGGCGGCAGTTGCTGCCGAGTGACATGACACGATCTGGAATGGGAATGCAGTGATGATCAGAGGAACGCTTCACTTCGTGCTGGCACTGGCCGGCCTCTTGGCAAGCGCGGTGGCCTTGCCGGCCAGCGCCGAGCCGCTGACCGTGCGCATCGGCTTTGCCTCGGTCGGCGCCGATAACCGGCAGTTCTCGGGCGGCTCGTCCGCGAGCGTGGTGCACTCGGAGCATTATCTCGACGCCGATTTGCGCGATCACCCGGACGTCAAGGTCGAATGGTACTTCTTCAAGGGGGCGGGCCCGGCGGTCAACGAGGCTTTTGCCAACAACCAGCTCGACTTTGCGATCCAGGGCGACCTGCCTTCGATCATCGGACGGGCGAACGGACTGAAGACCAAAATCCTGGTCGCGTCAGGAGCGCATGCGCCGATCTATCTCGCTGTACCGGTGGGATCGCCCATCCGCAAGGTCGCGGATCTGCGCGGCCGCAAGGTCTCGATCTTCCGCGGCACCAACAATCATCTTGCCGCGGTGAAGGTGTTGGCCGGCAATGACCTGCAGGAGCGCGACGTCCAGGTCATCAACATGGATACGGCGACCACGAACGCGGCCTTGACCTCAAAGGACATCGATGCTGCCTTCGGCAACTTTCCGCTCGCTGGCCTCGTGGAGAAGAGCATCGCGGACATCATCTACACGACCAAGGGTGACAATCCTGCCTATGAGCGTCATTCGACGCTGATCGGGCAGGCAGCCTTCGTCAAGGCACACCCCGGCATCACCCAGAAGATTGTCTCGGCGATCGTCCGCGCGGCGCGCTGGTCGTCGGATGAGGCCAACCGCGAGGCCTTTTTCGAGATATCGTCGCGCACGGGCTTTCCCGTGTCGGGCTATCGTTTCGATTTCTCCGGCCAGGAGCTGAAATACCGCAACTCGCCGATCATCGATGCCTCCATCATCGAGAGCTACCGGTTTCAGGCCAAGCAGGCCAGGGAGTACGGTCTGGTCCGCCGCGACGTCGATATCGAAGGCTGGTTCGATCGCTCCTTCCTTGATGTGGCCCTGAAGGAGCAGGGGCTGATCGGCTACTGGCAGGAATATGACGCGGCCGGCAAGCCGTTGGCGGTCGGCCAATGAGCGCTGTTCCGAAGCTGGCCGACGACGGCTTGTCCTCGATTGCCACCCAGCCGGGGCGTGGGCGGCTCGAGGTGCGTAATGTCTCGAAATCCTTCGAGGTTGGGGGTGCTCCCATCGAGGTCCTGCGTGACGTTTCGCTGGACGTGGCGGCAGGCGAATTCGTCGCGGCGCTCGGCCCCAGCGGCTGCGGCAAATCGACTTTGCTGCGGCTGATCGCCGGGCTCGAACGCGACTATGAGGGAGCCATCACGCAGGATGGCGATGCGATCACCGGGACCAGCCTCCATCGCGGCATCGTCTTTCAGGAACCGCGGCTGTTTCCCTGGGCTACCGTCTGGCAAAATGTCGCGCTGGGACTGAAGAACTCTCCGATCAGTGAAAGCGCCAAACGGGAATCGATTGCGGCCCATATCGCGCTGGTTGGTCTCGACGGCTTCGCGCAGGCCTATCCGCATCAACTCTCCGGCGGCATGGCGCAGCGCGCCGCGATTGCGCGCGGCCTCGTCAACAGGCCCAGGCTTCTGCTGCTGGATGAGCCGTTTGGCGCCCTGGATGCGATCACCCGCGTGCGGCTCCATGTCGAGCTGCAGCGCATCTGGGCGCACGAGAAGATCACGATGATCCTCGTCACCCACGACGTCGATGAAGCCGTGTTTCTTGGGGACCGCGTCGTGGTGCTGGCGCCACGTCCGGGGCGGATCTCCCGGGTCTTCGACATTTCTGTGCCGCGGCCGCGGGAGCGGAGTGATGATGACCTCGTCCGCATCCGCAACGAGGTGCTGCGCGTGCTCGGCGATGGCGAGGTGGCATCGGTGGACCAAGCGCCGGCAGTGAGGCTGGCGTCATGAGCGATGCTGCACTTCCAGGCACACTTCGCGCCCGTCCAGCGCTTCTCTCCGGTTTGAAAGGCGCCGTTGCCGGCCGCCTTGGCGCTGCGATCGCACGGCAGGCCGCGTCGCTCGGCTGGCTGCTGGTCCTGCCGGCTATCGCGCTGCCGATCTGGATCATCGGCACCGATCGGGGCTGGTTGCCGGAACAGATCCTGCCGCGGCCGGCAGATGTGTTGCATACCCTGCGCGACATGATCGCAAGCGGCGAGCTGGCGCAGCATGCAGGCTTCAGTTTGCTGCGGGTTGCTTATGGATTTGCGATCGGCGCCAGTACCGGACTCGCAATCGGTTCGGCCATGGGACTGTCGCGTCGCGTCGATGACTATGTGCGCCCGCTTTTCACCGCTATCGCGCAGGTGCCGGCGCTCGCCTGGATTCCGCTCGCCATGCTGCTGCTCGGGATCGGTGAGACGCTGAAGATCGCCGTGATTGCCAAGGCCGCCTTCGTGCCCGTCGTCATGAACACCAGCGCCGGTATTGCCAATGTGCCGAAGGCGTTCGTCGAGGTTGGCGAGACGTTCCGCTTCACGCCGCTACAGATGTTGCGCCACGTGGTGCTGCCAGGCGCGGTGCCGCCGATCTTCACCGGCCTCCGTTACGGCCTCACCCATGCCTGGATCGCCTTGGTCAGCGTCGAGCTGCTGGCGTCCTCGGAAGGCCTCGGCTATCTCCTGGTCTGGGGCCGCCAGATGTTCTGGCTCGATACCGTTCTGGTCGCGATGATCGTGATCGGGGTGATCGGCTTTGTAAGCGACAAGGCGCTGGCGGTCGTGGAAGCCCGGCTGCAGCGATGGCGGCTCGATGGCCGCTGAGAGCTCGACAATCGGGACGGTTGGCCGGGGTTTGGTGCTGCCGGTCGGTCTGCTCGCGGTATGGGAGATCGCAAGCCATTCGGGTCTCGTCAACCGCCAGTTCCTGCCGCCGCTCGAACACGTCGCGACCAGCGCCTGGCGCGAGTTTGCCAGCGGCGAGCTCACATATGCCCTTGTGACGAGCTTGCGCCGGGATCTCCTGGGATTTGCGCTCGGATCGGGCGTCGGCGTGCTCGTCGGGCTACTGCTCGGTCTGTCGCGGGTTGCGGATCGAATCGTTACGACGTGGTTCAACGGGCTCAAGCAGATTGCATTGCTGGCCTGGATCCCCCTGATCTCGCTCTGGTTCGGTTTCGACGAGACCGCGAAGGTCGTGTTCATCGCGCTCGCGGCGGCGATCCCGGTGATTCTCAATCTCGTGGAGGGTATCCACGCCACCCCCGCCAAGCTGATCGAGGTCGGAGAGGTCTTCCGTTTCAATCCCCTGCAATTCGTCTTGTACGTCTACGTTCCGTCGGCGGTACCGTCTGTGTTGACCGGCCTGCATCTGGCGCTGATCTATGCGTGGCTGGCGACAATTGGCGCGGAGTATTTCATGGCCGCGGGACCGGGGATCGGCGGTCTCATCATCGCCGGTCGCGAGCGCTTCGACATGGATCTGGTGATGCTCGGCATCGTCGTCGTCGGTTCGGTCGGCTTTGCCATCGACCGCGGTGCGACCTGGCTGGAGCGCCGGCTGATCCCCTGGCAAAGGGCTTACCGGCGACCAACAAGGCGGCCGTTCGGTTGATCAAGGGACAGATCGCCATGCTTCATGGATTCGAGCGGCACGATATCGAGACCGAAGGTGCGACGATCGCATCGTTCATCGGAGGGAACGGTCCTCCGCTGCTTCTCCTTCATGGCTACCCGCAGACCCACGTCGCCTGGCATCGCATCGCTCCCGTTCTGGCGCGCGATTACACTGTGATCGCTACCGATCTGCGCGGATATGGCGACAGCCGGGGGCCGCAGCAGGTCGATGCGTCGGTCTATTCCAAACGGACGGTGGCGCGCGATCAGCTCGCCGTGATGAAGCATTTCAGGTTCGATCGCTTCGCCGTGATCGGTCATGACCGCGGTGCGCGGGTCGGCTATCGGCTGGCGCTAGATCATCCTGGCACCGTGCTCGCCTTTGTGTCCCTAACCGTCATCCCGACGAGCGAAGTATGGGCGCGCGCCGGCCAGTATTTTGCGCGCGGAGCCTATCATTGGCTCCTGTTCGCGCAGCCCTATGACCTGCCGGAACGGCTGCTCAGCGGCGATCCCGATTTCTTCCTCGACTGGACGCTGCGGAAGATGGCGAAGGATATCGACTCTCTGTCGGACGACGCCGTCTCGCCCGTACAGGGAGGCGTTCCGCCGACCCGAGGTGCGGCATGCGATGATACAGGATTATAGCGCTGGTGCGTGGATCGACCATGAGCATGATCTCGCCGATCGCGCTGCCGGACGGGTGCTTGATTGCCCCGTGCTGGTGTTGTGGGAACAGGACCGTTTCGGGGATGCGGATACGCCGCTCCACATCTGAAAGAGCTGGGGCACAGACGTCGACGGTTGGGCCATTCCCGGCGGCCATCTTCAACCGGAAGAGCAGCCCGAAGCCGCGCTCGACGCCGCCTGGTCGATCCTCACGCGCAAGCTGAAATGATCGAGTAGGCCGGGCGACAGGCCTATTATCGATCGACGTCTCGTCACGACATGAACTCCCTACGTCGACGTTTGAATTTGAAATCGACGTAGAAGGGGTGGCTCTCGACCATCTCGCTTATTCGCTTGTGTGCTGTGAAAGGTGGCTCTCTGACACTTCGTGAGCATCGAAGACCGGAGCGCGTTGGTTCTCAGCGTCACGTAGCAGAACCGGGAAGGGAGATCATGCGATGTCGTTGGATCAGGAGAAGCCTGCATGGCCTTCGCGTCGTCGCATGCTTGGCCTTGCGGGCCTTGCCGGGATCGGTGCGCCATTTGGCTTGATGCAGGCCGCGCGGGCTCTGCCCGTATTTGGCGTCGGGCCGGTCGCGGATCCCTTGGGCAATGCTCCGATCTGTCGCGTCTCTGATTCGGGCAGCGGACCAGAGGGGCCGCCGCGTCACATCCGCTTTGCCTATAACGGCACGGGCATCTGCACTGCAGCGGTCCCCGTCGCGTTGCACAGGGGCTATTTTGCCAAGCGCAATCTCGACGTCGAATTCCTGCAACTGGCTGGCAATACCGATCAGATGCTCCAGGCGCTTGCGACCGACAAGGCGGATGCCGGCTCGAGCATGCTGCTCAACTGGCTCAAGCCGCTCGAGCAAGGCATTAACGTCAAGCTGACCACCGGCCTTCACGGCGGCTGCACGCGCCTGTTCGTGCGCAAGGACGCTGCGTTCAAGGACATCACCGCGCTGAAAGGCAAGACAATCGGGGTCTCCAGCATCTCGGGGCCGCCGCGCAATTTCTTCGCTATTCTCCTGTCGGATGGCGGGCTCGATCCGCAGACCGATGTGCAATGGCGCGAATTTCCGGCCGACCTGCTGCTGGTGGCGCTGCAGCGCGGCGAGATCGATGCCATCGCCGACTCCGACCCCAATGCCTGGCTGACCGGGCGGCGCGCCAATGGTGAGATCATCGAAATCGCATCGAACCTGACTGGGGACTACGCAGATTTGTCGTGCTGCACGTTGGGGGTGCGCAGTTCGCTATGGGCGTCCGATCCCGCCGCCGTAAAGGCGCTTACGCTTGCCATTCGCGACGCAGCCTATCATGTCGCCGAGCATCCGGACGATGCGGCCGAGGTGTTCTCGAAATACACGCCGAAAGTGGCGGTCGCTGACCTTGCCACGATGTTGCGCAGCCATACGCATGGTCATCACCCGGCCGGTGCAGCGCTCCGCCGCGAGGTTGTGAAGATCACGACCGATCTGAAGCGCGCGACCATCATCAGGCCCAATACGGATCCGATGAAGCTCGCGAACCGTGTGGTGGTCGATATCGAGGCCTGACGGGTCGTGTTCAGAGGACATGCCGCAGCTCCTGGAGACCGTTCTGCTTGCCGCCGTCAATGGGCGCTCGCGGTGCGAAATGCGGTCGTGAGCGCGGAATCATTGGCCTCGATTCATGCTGTATCTACGCCAGCCGCAAAAAGCCACGCGCCGTCTCGCTCTGACGAGATCCAGATCGATAACGGCCGTATTGGAAAGGATGCATCGGTGGGGCATGTGAGAACGCTTTGCTCCGTCAGGTCGTTTCTACGGAACTTTTGTTGTTTTATTTCGCTGCAGCTTGCCGGGCCGGGGACTGCGGCTACCATGCATGACATTTCAGGGAAGTGGACGCGATAGGTTATGGATAACGGCAATTCGGCGAACATTATCGATCTGAACAGCTACAGGGTGCGCCGTCGTGAGCGGCAGGCTGACCCAAGCGAATTCACTCGGCACACCGCGGCGAGCCCGGTTGTAGTCGGGGGCATCGCGCTTCAGCTTTTCTGGTTCTGGCCAATCTGGTTCTGGGTGCCGGTTGGGCCGGTTACCGGCCCGGCTTCGCAGTGGGACGCTTCGTGACCGGTAGCAGTGTCGCGCCATCGTCGGACGCGGATGCTCCATCGCTCACCGATCTGGATCTGCCGGCCGTCGTCGGCCGCAATCTGCGGCGCCTGCGAACCAGTCGAGGCCATTCGCTGGAACGGCTTGCCAAACAGTCCGGCGTCAGCCGCGCGATGCTCGGGCAAATTGAGACCGGAAAGAGCGTGCCAACCATCGCGCTGTTGTGGAAGGTCGCCAACGCGCTTCGCGTTCCCTTTGCCAATCTCTTGCAGGCGGAGATCTCGCGTGGTCCGGCGGTTCTCAGGCGGAGCGATGCGAAGCTTCTTTCCTCAAGCCAGGGCCAATTCACGTCGCGGGCGCTGTTTCCGTTCGACGACAACAGGCAGGTCGAGTTCTACGAGCTGCGAATCGCGCCCCTCCACCGTGAGACCGCGGAATCCCACGCTGCGGGTACGCGCGAAAATCTCTTCGTCGCGCAAGGGGTGGTGGAGATTACGGTCGGCCTCGGCAAGCCACTGACGCTGACCGAAGGAGATGCGATCCTGTTCGATGCAGACGTTCCGCACGTCTACAAGAATCTAGTGGCGAGTGAGGCTGTGCTCTATCTCGTGATGACATATGCGGAAGGCGTTGGTTGATCGTGCGGACGTCCTGGTGTCAAAACCGTTGGGCCGGCGCAACAAAAAAGGGCCGGACAGTGTCCGGCCCAGAGCTTCCGAACAGGTCGGTCGGGTCAGGCCGCAGCCTTCATCGGCATACCCATCATCGACATGCCCATCGGCATCATGCCGCCGGACATCATCGGGTTCATCATGCCGCCCATCATCATGGGCATCGGCATCATCTGCATCGCTGTATTCATCTTCGGACTCCCAATTCCAGAGTAGGAAAGAACTTAGTTGCTCCGGTCTTGGAGATAGAATGAGCTGTACAATTCACAAAGAATGAAACTTTTGTTTCGTTCTCTTTCTTCCAAGAAACTGGAGATGTCGTGAGCCGAGAACAGCGAATTGGGCGCTATAGCAGATAAATGTCCGTCATCTTGGATCTTGGATTTCTGGACGCTGGGGCGATGTCGCTACTCTACCCCGGCCTTAGGTGCCGGATGCACGCAAGGACGCCCGCTAGTGCGCGGCGCCGGCGAAAAGGCGAAGCCTGAAATGGTGGCCGCGAAACAGTGCCGCGCGAGCCCACACGACCACCTGGCTGGGGAACTGCCGGTCCATCTTCGAAACGCTGGAAGAAGGTTTGACGGCTCATTCCCGCTCATGAGCGCCAGACTCTCGGTCGGCATGCTGTAAAGATGCTTGATCATCCTAGTCCGCTTTGGCTGCGACTTCCCTGATACGGAGAGTTTCTTTCCGGTGTCACCGTGATCGACGTGTCGGCTCCTTCATTCTCAGTACTGTCATGGGCACGACAGCCTAGCCGTCCTCATCCGGCAACGATTTGCCTAAGGGGATGATTCCGGTCGCGCTGCCGTTCATGATCATCGGCCTTCGCGTCAGCCTTTCTGTCACGCTTGCCATTCTGGTGGCGACGGAACTCGCCGGAGCAGCGCTCGGGGTCCGGCTATCTCATCCAAATGTCGCAACAGCTATTTCGAGTCGATCGAATGTTTGTCGGCCTGATCGTGCTCGACGCGATGGGGTTCGCGGCCGATCTTCTGTTCGAACGGAGCGTGCGTTGCCTACTACCCTGGTATCGATGACGAGAGGGCCGCTCGGAAGGGCGGACCAGTCGGGCAGGGCCGATCGGTCCCCCGCTTGACGCAAGGCGAAAGCAATTTATTGCGGGCGGCAGCCCCCCAAGCCAGCGTAAAAGCCGTGGCGGTGAGAAAGCGAGGTGAACGTGGAACCAATTCACATCGAGCTGCGGGACAATTCAACGGCGCTAGCGCTGACCTGGCCGGACTGCGGAATCCAGCTGCTCGGGGCGGAAACGCTGCGCCGCGCCAGCCGTGCGGCCAGCGAAATCCGCCGCCAGGTGGACGGCATCGAACTCGTGATTGCGCCGGGTCTTCACGTCGTCGCAATCGAGCCGATCGGGAGTTACGCGCTGCGGCTGTCGTTCTCCGACGGCCATGACCGAGGCATCTATCCCTGGTCCTATCTGCGTGAGCTCGCAGAACGGCAAGCGGTCTGAGGTCGCGAAATGGACGAGATCAAAGACGGATTGATGGAAGTCACCTGTGACGTGCTGGTGATCGGCGGCGGCACGGCCGGGCCGATGGCGGCGTACAAGGCTAAACAGAAGAACCCCGCGGCGCGTGTCGTCTTGCTCGAAAAGGCCAACGTGAAGCGCTCCGGCGCGATTGCAATGGGCATGGACGGCCTCAACAACGCGGTCATTCCCGGCTATGCCACGCCCGAGCAATACACCAAGGAAATCACGATCGCGAATGACGGCATCTGCGACCAGGCGCCGGTCTACAAATACGCCACGCGCTGCTTCGACATCATCCAGGAGCTCGATCGGTTCGGTATCAAGTTCCAGAAGAACGAGAACGGCGATTTCGACGTCAAGAAGGTGCATCATCTTGGCTCCTACGTGCTGCCGATGCCGAATGGCGACACCGTCAAGAAGGCGCTGTACCGGCAGTTGCGCCGCGAGAAGGTGCTGATCTCCAATCGCTATATGGCAACGCGCCTGCTGACGGGGCGCGACGGCGAGATTGCGGGCGCGATCGCGGTCAGTACGCGCAGCGCCGAATTCCTCGTGTTGCGCGCAAAGACGGTGATTCTCTGCGCCGGCGCGGCGGGACGGCTTGGCCTGCCGCAGTCCGGCTACCTCTGGGGTACGTATGAGAATGCCACCAATTCCGGCGACGGCTATGCGATGGCCTATCACGCCGGGGCGGGCCTGGCGAACCTCGAGTGCTATCAGATCAATCCACTGATCAAGGACTACAACGGTCCCGCTTGCGCCTACGTGGCCGGTCCGTTCGGGGCTTACACCACCAACAGCGAAGGAAACCGCTTCATCGAATGCGACTACTGGTCCGGCCAGATGATGCAGGAGTTCTATAACGAGCTGCAATCGGGCAAGGGGCCGGTGTTCCTGAAGCTCAATCATCTACACAGCGAGACCATCGGCAAGATCGAGGAGATATTGCACCACGTGGAGCGGCCGTCGCGCGGGCGTTTCCACGAAAATCGCGGCACGAATTACCGCGAGCGCATGATCGAGATGCATATTTCCGAGATCGGGTTCTGCTCGGGCCATAGCGCATCCGGGGTCTATGTCGACGAGTTCGCGCGAACTACGGTGCCAGGTCTTTATGCGGCCGGCGATATGGCGAGTGTGCCGCACAACTACATGCTCGGGGCCTTTACGAACGGAGCAGTGGCCGGCGAGCATGCCGCCGAATTCGCTGCCAATGTCGAGCTTCCCGACTATGACCCAGGCGATGTCGCACAGGAGCGCGACCGTGTGCTGGCGCCGACGAAACGGGAGGACGGGATTCCGCCGAACCAGCTCGAATACAAGACGCGGCGCTTCGTGAACGACTACCTTCAGCCGCCAAAGGTCACGGCGAAGATGAAGCTCGCCCAGGCGCGCTTCGCCGAAATCCGCGACGATATGGAAAATGCGATGGCAGTACGCGATGCGCACGAACTGATGCGCTCGCTGGAGGTCGCCTCGATTCTCGATTGCGCCGAGATGGCGGCGTTCGCCTCGTTGTTCCGCACCGAGAGCCGCTGGGGCCTTTACCACCACCGCGTCGACTACCCCGAGAAGAACGACGATGAATGGTTCTGCCATGCCATCCTGCGCAAGCAGAGCGGACGGATGACCGCGGAGAAGCGGGCAATCGCACCCTATATCGTCCCGATCGATGAATCCGAGCGTTCGGCCTACGACCGCCAGCGCATTCGCCAGCACGCTTAGAATATGGACTCCATATGCCGATTGCTCACACGCCCACAACCGTTCCGGTTGTTATCGATGAGGCCAAATGCATCGCCGACAAGGGATGCACGGTTTGCGTCGACGTCTGCCCGCTCGACGTGCTCAGGATCAGCGATCTCACCGGAAAAGCCTACATGAAGTATGACGAATGCTGGTACTGCATGCCATGCGAGGCCGATTGTCCAACCGGCGCCGTGACGGTCAACATTCCCTATCTGTTGCGCTGACATGACCGCATTCGAGCCATTCGAAGCCTTCGGCGATCTCGATGAGATCTCGGCGCGGCTGCAAAGCCTCGACCCATCGGTCCGCCGTCTCGCGGTTATAGACCTCGTGGAGACGTCGTCGGATGGCGCCGTCCCTCTGCTGGCCCGAGCGGCGGGTGATACCGATGCGGGGGTCAGGCTCCAGGCCGCGCGTGCGTTAGGAGAATTTGACGGTGTTAAGGTCGCTGAGGCCTTGTCCAGCGTCCTGGTCGATACCGATACCGAGGTCGCGCAGGCGGCTGCGGACAGCCTTGCCGAGCTCCGCGACCCCGCGGCCAGCGCCGTCTTGCTGCCCCTGTCGGATCATTCGTCCGGCTTCGTGCGAGCGGCGATTCTTCGCGCTTTGAAAGCGCTCCAGGTCAGCGCATCGCTCGGACCGGCCATTGCGGCACTCGATGACAATGACCCCGCGGTGCGCGTCCAGGCGGTCGGCGTGATCGGCTATCTCAAGCTGATCGAAGCATTACCCTCACTGATCCATGCGACCAGGGACAGACACCCCGAGGTCAGGCTTGCTGCAGTCGATGCGCTATCATTTGCACGGAACGAGGCCGCCGCCCAGGCGGCTGCCGACATGCTCTCGGACACTGAATGGCAGGTGAGGGCCGTCGCCGCCGAGACGATAGGGCGGATTAGCCAGCCTTCAGCGGCAACAGCACTCATCGTTGCGTTGAGCGACAGCTATTGGCAGGTTCGCCAGAAGGCGCTGCAAAGCCTGGGCAAGCTCCGCGTTCGGGGAGCGGTGAACGCCATCACGCCCTTTCTGGCCCAGCAGCTGCCATCGCTCCGCAAGGATGCCGCCGCCGCGCTTGGTGAGATCGCCGATCCCTCAGCCCGCGACGCGCTGGTCGCACGGGCGCGCGACGATGACCCCGACGTGCGGAAAACCGTGAGCTGGGCGCTTCGAGAGATTGAGGCGAAGGCTAATCCCTAAACAGCATCTTCTTGAGCAGATCGAGCCGGTCGATACGGATGACGCTGCCCTCGATGCTGATGATGTGCTTGGTCTGAAAGCGCTTGAGCATCATCGTGACCCATTGGCGGGTAGAGCCGACCATAGCTGCGATCTGGTCGTGGGTCACCTTACGGTCGATGACGACCGTATTGCCATCCGCAATTCCGTAGAGCTCGGCAAGATTCAATAGATATTGCGCCAGCCGCTCGATCACGGAGCGTGTACCAAGCATCTGGGCCATCGAGGAATAGCACTTGCCCTTCGCGATCAGCCCATCGATCATGGCCAGTGCGAACGATGGCACCTGCAGAAGAAGCGTCTGTAATGCGCGGCGCGACAACGCGGTGATCTCGCAGTCCTCAATGGCCACGCCGGACCACATGTGCACACCGAAGCCCGAGATCTCTGGTCCTCCGACAAAATGTCCGGCCGTCCAGTAGGCGAGGGTGATCTCCCGGCCTGAAGGGGCCGTGTAGTAGACCCGGACCTGCCCGCGCCTTATGATGAAAATCCCGTCATGGTACTCGCCCTGGCTGAACACCATCTCGCCCTGCGAAACCAATACGTCTCGTCCGGCAGCCTGCACCTGCGCCTTTTCGTCGCCTGACAGACGGTCAAGAAAATGTGCGCCCAGGTTAAGGCCTTCGATGCTTTCGCTCATGAACAGCGCGGATTGGTCGGCCGCCACGCGTCCAGTGGACGGCGCGGCCGCCTTCGGCTTGGTGGGCCAATCGAGCGGAACAGTAGCGCCACTTCGCGCAATCAGGCTCTCGGTCTCGGAGTCCAAAGCTTCCTTGAGTGTGGTCATCGTTGTCTGTTCGCCCTGCGGTCCGCGCATAGCTAAGGCGGACAAAAATACAAAGTCCACATCTTTGACTGCACTAAAATACACTTAGCAAACTGATCCGCAAAAAGCGTTGGCGAGGAAATGAATCATCTTCCCTTGGCGGCACGATGAGAATGAAATTTGATGCGTCTCGTCCGCGCATTGCGACGGAATTGAGACGTCGCGAGCCGCGCAAGTCGCAACGCAAGTAATTGCTTCAGCGGTCACCGCATCGGTTCAATAGTCCGATCGTGCGGTGCTGGCGGCAGTCTGCCAGCGCGCGCAACTCAAAGAGAGGGCCAATGTTCTCGTTCAAACTTGTGAAAATGACCGCTGCTGGCGCGATTGCGGCGATTAGCCTGACGGGCATCTCGCGCGCAGAAACTATTCGGGTTGCGGTTGGGACGCAGGATACGACGATCAATTGTGCAACTGGCGGCCTTTTGATTCGCGAGTTGAAGCTCCTCGAAAAATTCCTGCCGCGCGATGGCAAGTACAAGGACGTCACCTACGACATCCAGTGGAAGAACTTCACCAGTGGCGCGCCGCTGACCAACGAAATGGTCGCCGGCAAGCTTGATTTCGGGGCGATGGCGGATTTTCCTGGATCGCTCAACGGCGTGGCCTTCCAGAAAGCTGGTCGCCGCAGCCTGTTCATCAGCGTGCTGTCGGGCAGCACCAAGGGGAGCGGCAATGGCATCGTGGTGCCGGCAAGCTCGTCAGCGCAGTCGATTGCTGATCTGAAGGGCAAGACGATCTCCGTTCCCTTCGCATCGACCTCCCACGGCATGCTGCTTCGCGCCATCGAGGCCCAAGGGTGGAGTCCTGAAACCGACGTCAATATCATCACTCAGGCCCCAGAAGTGGCGGGTCCCGCCCTCCAGGCGAACAAGATCGAGGCGCACGCGGACTTTGTGCCATTTGCTGAGCTGTTCCCGTGGCGTGGGTTCGCTCGCAAGATTTTTGACGGCTCGCAGGCGAACGCGCCGACTTTCCATGGTTCTCTCGTCGATGCCGAATACGCGGAAAAATATCCGGAAATTGTCGTCGCCTATCTGCGCGCCGCCCTTGAAGCCGATCGGCTGATCGCGGAAGAGCCAGAGAAATACAGCGAGTTGATCGCCAAGGTGACGGGCATCGAATCGGAGGTGGTCTATTTGTTTCATGGGCCCCTCGGCCTGCAGACCCGCGACGTGACCTGGAAGCGGGAATACCGACAGGCCGTCGCGACCTCGATTCTGACGCTAAAGCACCTGAAGCGTGCCGACAGCGATCTCGATATCGCCCAGTTCGTGGCTGACAAGTTCATCCGCACCGCACTTGCGCAGGCCGGCCGCGACTACGATGCTGAGTTGAAGAACTATGCTCAGCTTCCCCTAAAGGCCAAGGATGCTGCGACCGGAGCCGAAATCACCGATTTCAGCCGGGTGGCGCAGATCTGGGTCAAGGACGAGTCTCAGGTGCGCCACTACAGTTCGCCCGAGAACGCCTTGAACGCGCTTACGGAGCTGGAAAAGCAGGGCAAGACGGTTCGCGTGGTTTATGCTCAGGATCGCGTGAGCGGCATCAAGCTATTTGCGAATCAGGCTTGGTTCGTGCGCTCGCCCGATGGAGCGCTCAGCGCTTTCCTGCTCAGGGATGGTGCACAAAAGTGGTCGAAAGAGCACGGTGGCCAGCTGGTGGATTACGCCGGCGCGCGCGAATCCCTCGTCGTGAGCCGGTAACCGATGGCATCCCAGCGCAGCGCGGACGGGCGGCCGGCATGGCGCTGGCTCGTGCGCGGCTTCTCGATCGTTGGCTGCATTGCGCTTTGGCAACTTGCCTCGTCCCTGCACCTGAACCTCGGTGTGATGACGTTTCGCAACGTGCCGCCGCCGACCGAGGTCGTACAGTCGGCGATCGTTCTCATGAAGTCGCCGAAACTCCTGGCGCATGTCACGAGCAGCCTGTGGCGGGTGTTCGCGGGTTATGGTGCCGGGGTGGTTATCGGAATAGCCTTCGGCTTTGCGATCGGGCGGTCGCGCGCCGCCAGCGATATCTTGCTGCCGCCGCTCGAACTGCTGCGCCCGATTCCGGCGGTCGCGTGGATACCGCTGTCGATCCTGATCTTCCCGTCGTCCGAGCTGTCGATGATTTTCATCACCTTTATCGGTGCGCTGTTCCCGATCATCCTGAATACCGTGCATGGCGTCGTCAACATCGACCGCAGGTTGGTTGCCTCCGCGCAAAGTCTCGGGGGCACGCCGGCCACGATCCTGTGGGAGATCGTGCTGCCGGGCGCGGCGCCCAGCATCGTGACGGGGCTCGCGATCGGCATGGGCACTTCCTGGTTCTGTCTCGTCACCGCGGAGATGATCTCGGGTCAGTTCGGAATCGGTTACTACACATGGGAGGCTTATACGCTGCAGAACTACGCCGACATCATCGTCGGCATGCTGGTCATCGGTCTGCTAGGAATGGGCAGCAGCTGGCTCCTGACGACACTCGGGCAATATTTGATGCCATGGCGGCATCCAACGGTGGCGCGATGAACGTTCGCGTGTCTGACATCCCCACGCAGACGGTCGGCCGAATCGACGTCGGCCAGGTCTCGATCTCTCTCGGCGAGGGAGCGGAGACCTTTGAGGCTGTCCGTGGTCTCGACTTCACGGTTGCACCGGGCGAGCTCATCAGCATCCTCGGTCCGTCCGGCTGCGGCAAGTCGACATTGCTCGGCGCCCTCGCCGGCCATCTGCATGTCACGCAAGGGCGGTTGGCCGTGGACGATCAACCGATCCTGCGGCCAAGTCCGGATCGGGGGATCGTGTTCCAGCAGCACACGCTATTTCCTTGGAAAAGGGTCCGCGACAATGTCGCATTTGGGCCGAAGATGCGCGGCATCGCCAAGGCCGAGCGGCGTCATGCCGCGGACGAGATTCTGAGACTGGTCGGCCTTGAGGGATTTGAGCACTTCTACCCTTCACAGCTCTCCGGCGGCATGCAGCAGCGGGTCGAGATCGCGCGGGTCCTCATCAATCAGCCGCGGGTCCTGTTGATGGACGAGCCATTCGGCGCGCTGGATGCCCAGACGCGTAGCCTGATGCAGGAGGTGCTGCTCGACATTTGGACCAAGATTCCAACGACGACTGTGTTCGTCACGCATGATATCGAGGAAGCCTTGTTTCTGGCCGATCGGATCATCGTCATGAGCGCGAGGCCGGGGCGGGTGATTGAAGACATCCGATTGCCATTTGCGCGGCCGCGGCACAGCGAGCTTGTCACCGAGAGCGAGTTTGTGCGTCTCAAACGGCACGTGCTCAACCTGCTGCGGCGGCCGGCCAACGGGCTGCCATTGCCTCGGCTGAGCCCGCTCGGGACGGCCAGCAGCCAGGTCTGAGCCAGGGATGCACATGGCGCGATGGCGGAAAAGACCACCACCGCGCCAGTCTTGCGGCCTGTCTCAGCAAGGTCTTTCGCGTTCCGTCGCGTCAGATAGTGACCCTGCTGCCATCGAAACGGGTAAGGGAAAAGCCATCGAATGGCTCGCGGAACGTGAGCCTTTCATCGCGCAGAATGCTGATGGCGAGCTCTTCGCCGAGCGCCAGCGAGGAGGAGAAGTCCGAGCGGAAGTGGATGCCGGCCCAATCGCGGCCAATGCCATAGTTCCACGCGAGCTTGTTGAGTTCGCCGCCGACCGCTAGCGGTGGGCCCTCATAGGGGACGAGCCTGGTTGGGTCCTTGGGGTCCGGTTGCACCGGATTGGGCACCACGGCGTTCTCGTCATAAAACGCTTTCAAGATTGTCACCGAAGCTGCGGCAATCTGCGAGGCGCCTCCCGGATAGGTCGAATGGATCGGCGCGCCCTCGGGATAGACGTGGGGAAGGAGGTGCGTGCCGTGTTTCGCCACGCTGCGCGCCAGTGCCTGCGAATCAAGGACGTCAGCATGAACCGGATAGTCCGCCTTGTTGGCGATCCGGTGGTGAATCAACCCGCCATAGGCCTCCGGTCGGAGCGTGCGATGAATGAAGAATTTTTGCCAGTAGGCGACCCGGATCGCGCGTGAGGCCGTGTAAGGCAGCAGTCCCTGGATGTAGGGCAGCGCAAATGTATTGGAGGCTCCGACCTGGGTCTTCGATTTGAGATAGGGATTGCTCGGCGCGAGCGGTGTTCCGAATCCGCCATAGCTTGGGTCCATCTTATCGGCTGGCGTGCCAAGCAGCAGCGCGGCGGCCCAGAAGGTTGCTGAGTTATTGTGGACGTATTCGGCAAGATCCCGGCCCGTTGCGATGAAGCGCAACGTCGGATCGAATTTTGCCGCTTTACCCGAGAATTTTCCGTTCTGAACCGTCAGCCACTCGTCATAGTCGGTCAAAAAGGTGCTTTCCGGCGTGACCGTCCTAATTCGGGCAGGAATATATTGCGCGCCAAGCGGCGCGTCCCTCAGCGCGAATTGCGAGATATACGGACCTTCCAGCGTGCCGGGCGGAATCACATACCGTCCGGCGCGACCCGTCGGGTCGGACTTGTCGAGATAAAGGGCGGTGCCGCGGAACAGGGTGTGTGGCGTCACCTTTCCGGCGGTGCGAGGACCATTGAATCCGGCAAGCTTGTTAAGTTCATCGACGGCGGCAAGAATATCCTTGTTGTCGGTGTTGTCGGTGAATGCCGTAAATGGCACGTCGCGCAAGAGCGACTGCCAGTAAAGCTCGACGATGTCAGCCGCACGCGTTGGGCTTTCAAGCGCCGGCGCCGGAGGAATCGCGAACTGCGCCGGGTTCAGCCCTTCGAGACTGACGGCAAGCGTGCCGATCGGGTTGAGTTGCTTGCGCGTTCCGCCGAGTGGTATGGCCTCGAAGGTTGCGGGATCGCCGGATGCATAGGCCTTGAGAGAGGCCTTGAAGGCGGCCGGGTCCACTTCGCCGCGGGCATCGTGCGGCAGGCCTCGTGTGTCGGAGCCGATATAGTTCGGGTAGCGCTCCTCATCGCCGTTGGTCGGGTGCCGCAGAACGGGTGCATCGCGATTGGCTTGCGCTGCGGCGACGCGGATCTTGAAGGCACGTTCGCGAAACGCTTCCTCGCTGGAGGACGGTCCTTCTCCGGCGGCCGTCGTGGGTTTGTCGTCAGCGCTCGCAAACGCCTGAACACCCGTGGCTGAGAGAAGCGCTACGCCGCCGGCGAGTCCGAGAAATCTGCGGCGCTGTTCGTCGGTATCATCGGCCTCGCTGATCGGCGAAGCGGCGGAGCTGGAAGAGTTGAAGGAAGTCAAGTTATCTGTCATGCGTGCATCCTGATGAAGTCGTGCCCAGAAATGGCACCAATGCGAACGCTAACACGCGCGTCAGCGCGTCTCACTGAATTATAATACCAAAGATTGTGCGAGTGTGGTGCGCCTGTGCTCGCGAAGCCAAATCCGAGAGAGCGAATTCGTTTTCGTGTGTTCAGGTCCTAATGCGTAAAGGCCAATATTTCGCATGCGCCTCACAGCAACGCGGTGATCGCTCTCGGTAGGAAAGGCTGCGCTGGAGCGCGGTTGGGCGAGAATGTCATTCGCTGACTTTTTCTGACGCTCTTTGCGAGGCGAATAAACTCTGCCCGGCGAACGCGCTAGAAGAATCGTATGTTGAAAGCATCATGCGAAAGCACGCGCATCGCTATTTCCTCGATTGTCTCGACAGACCCAAGATCGGGACGCATCATTTCGGCTGTGGCGTCGCGCATAGGATGCGGTGCCCGGTCTTGAGATCGAGAGGAGATTGGGAATGACCGTCGAAACGAAGAACTTTGAGACGCTCGCGCTGCACGGCGGCTCTTTTCGCTCCGATCCCGCTACGGGCGCCGTTGCAGTGCCGATCTACCAGACCACGTCCTATCAGTTTCAGAACACCGACCATGCCTCGCGCCTGTTTGCACTCGAAGAGCTGGGGCAGATCTACACTCGTATCGGGAATCCCACGCAGGATGCGTTTGAGACGCGTCTTGCGGCGCTGGAAGGCGGCGCCGCCGCACTAGCGGTGGCCTCCGGCCAGACAGCATCTGCATTCGCAATCTTCAACGTCGCGCAGGCCGGCGACAACATCGTATCATCGACCGATCTCTATGGTGGTACCTGGACGCTGCTTTCGCAAACCCTGAAGCAGTTCGGCATCGAGGTCCGCTTCGTCGACCCCGCGGATCCCGAGAACTTCCGCCGCGCAACCGACGCCAAGACCCGGGCCTATTTCGCCGAGACGCTTCCCAACCCGAAGCTCAACGTATTCCCCATAAAGGAGGTCGCCGACATCGGCCGCTCGCTTGGCGTGCCCCTGATCCTCGACAACACGGCGGCGCCGCTGATCGCGCGCCCTTTCGAGCACGGTGCGGCCGTGGTGGTCTATTCCACCACAAAGTATATCGGCGGCCACGGCACCTCGATCGGCGGCGCCATCATCGATGGCGGCAATTTCGACTGGGCCGCGCATGCCGGGCGCTTCCCGCTGTTGACCCAGCCGGACGCAGCCTATCATGGCGCAATCTGGACGGAGGCAGCAAAGCCGCTCGGGCCGATCGCCTACATCCTGCGGGCGCGGGTCAAGCTGCTGCGCGATCTCGGTGCCGCGATCGCGCCGCAGAACGCGTTCCAGCTCATCCAGGGCATTGAGACCCTGCCGCTGCGAATCCGCCAGCACAACGAGAACGCGGTCAAGGTGGCGAATTTCCTCGCAAAGGAGCCAGCCGTCTCGCATGTGATCTTCCCGGGCCTGCAGAGCGGCGAGAACCGTCGACGCGCGGACGCCTATCTGAAGGGCGGCTATGGCGCGCTGGTCGGCTTCGAGCTGAAGGGTGGCGTGGAAGCGGGGCGACGATTCATTGACGCGCTCAAACTGTTCTATCACGTCGCCAATATCGGCGATGCGCGCTCGCTGGCGATTCATCCGGCCTCGACCACGCATCAGCAGCTCACCGCGGACGAGCAGCTCGCTGCGGGCGTCACGCCTGGCTACGTGCGCCTTTCCGTCGGCATCGAGCATCCCGACGACATTCTGGCCGATCTGACTCAGGCACTGGCGAGCACCGAAGCGGGCGGCGGCAGCGCCCGGAGGGCTGCGTGACAGGCATCCCAGCCGGAATGCTTTCGGTATTGTGCGAGATGCCAAACGGGACGTGGTTGACAGAGCTCGTCGTCCGCCGGTCCGGCGAAGCTGCGGCGGGTTTCGGACGCCGGCCGCCTGCGCGATGGAGCGATCTGACCAGCCTGTTCGAGAAAACAGGCCCGACTACGCCGGAAGGTTGGGCGACAGCACATCCGCCGGATTCTTGTTGCTATGCTCGACATACTCTACGAGGGTCTGGTCGGGATGCCGCACCAGCATGTTTCTACCAGTCGGGACCGGCTTGGGAATCTCCAGCACCACCGCGCCAGCCCTTGGAAGATACGCCGCGAATGCGTCAAGGTCTTCGACTAGGAAGGTCACATGGGTGGGCCGGAAACGTGTCAAGCTCTCATCCGTCCCTGCGATGAACAGGATGGAGGCGACCTGCGCAAGCCTGAGGTCATATTCCGGGTAGTCGAAGCGAAGGCGGGCCTTTTGGCCTATCAACGCCTCGTAGAATGCGACGGCCTCGTCGAGGTCTTCCAGTGCAAGGTAACGTCTTGCGAGGATATTGAGGATTTTCATGGGTGTGATTCCGATGTCTTGCTGCGTCTACCGTCCCATTCTGCCAACCGATGCGCCAACGCCCGGCGACGCTTGCGGAGCGAAGCAATCGCGTGATCGATCTGCTCGAGCTTGCTCTGCATCACAACGGAGCAGTCAACGCCGGCCTTGCGTGGCTCGTCTTCGAGTGCGGTCAATAAATTGCGAAGCTCGCGGGTCGAAAATCCAGCCGCGATCAAATCTCTTACCCACGCAGCCCGCTCGATCTCGGGTGGCGCGAAGGTCCGATAACCGTTCACAGCGCGACGCAGATCGATCAGACCTTCGGCCTCATAGTGCCGGAGCGAGCGAGAACTGATCCCCAAGTGACGAGCCACCTCTTGAATTCTCATCGAAATCTCCCAACGGAGGTTTGCCTAGCAGCTTATCACTAACGTCAATGTCAAGCAGCTCGTCGTATCGGCGCGGGCGGCGGACGGCGGCAACCCGCTCTTTGTGCGAGAGACGATTTTATGCGCGTCGTGAACGCGGGTCGATCTCCTGTTGCAAGCTGCTGTTGTTCTTTGAAAAGACTATCCTGCAACAACTGCCTAGCATGCAGCGATCGTGGCTATCATGAGAGCGTGATATGAATACCCCTCGTATCGGCAGCAGGCGCGAAGCGACCAGCGTGCGGTCTCCGATCTTCGTCAATCAGCTAGGGGCGGGCGTTCGCGCCTTCCTCGCCGACCACTGGTCTCGCCCTTTGATCATTGATGATCCCGCCGATCGCGCGCCATGGGAGATCGCGCCGGAACCCGACGTGCTGTTGACGCGGCCACTGGCCGGGTGGAACAGGGCGCCTGCGGAAAAGCCCACCGGCTGGCCATTCGGCCTGCGCTAGATCCAGACGGCTTCGACAGGCATCGACTTCTTTCCGGCATGGCTGCTCGATGGCCCGGTGGTGACGGTTGGACGCGGCATTTCGGCCGATCCGATTGCGGAATACGTCCTCGCTGCGATCCTTGGTTTTGAGAAGCGCCTTCACGATGTCCGCCCGCGTAGCCCTGCGGAGTGGAAGAACACCCCGCTCGGGTCGCTCAGCGGCAAGACGGTAGGCATCGCAGGTTTCGGCGCGATCGGCCGTGCGGTTGCGGAGCGGTTGAAGCCCTTCGGCGTCGAGATCAAGGTGCTGCGGCGATCAGCATGGCCCTATGCTCTTCCAGGCATCAAGCCGGTCGATGATATCGAGACGCTCATCGCGACCTCCGATCACCTCGTGATCGCGCTGCCGGCGACGTCGAAGACGGCGCACCTCATCAATGCCGACGTGCTGGCGCGTGCGAAGCCATCGCTCCATCTGATCAACGTGGCGCGCGGCCGGATCATTGACCAGGAGGCGCTGTTGCGCGCGCTCGATGATGGGCTGCTGGCCGGCGCGACGCTCGATGTGACCGATCCCGAGCCGCCGCCGGACGGCGATCCCATTTACCGCCATCCCAAGGTTGTGTTGACGCCATATGTGTCATGGACCAGCGGTGAGGATGCAACGCGACTGACGAACAAGGTCCTCGTTAACCTCGACGCCTACGCCCATGGCGTGGCGCTGGCTGACGTCTTCGACAAGAACCTGGAATACTAGACAAGGAGCCGGAGCGATGAACCAGATCGTCGAGAAGCCGAAGAAATATTCGCTGGTCGAGCGCGCACCGGCGGCCTCATTCGAAGAGGAGAGGCTGCATCGCAAGCAGCGCCTTGCTGCGACATTCCGGCTGTTCTCCCGCTACGGCTTCGATCAGGGGCTCGCCGGGCATGTCACCGTGCGCGATCCGGAGCTTCCGGATCGTTTCTGGATCAACCCGCTGTCGAAACATTTCGGCCAGATCAAGGTCTCGGACCTTCAACTCATCGATCATGCCGGCAACATCCTGATTGGCGACAAGCCGATCAACCAAGCCGGTTTCGTGATTCATTCGGCGATCCATGCTGCCCATCTGGAGGTGATCGCCGCTGCCCATACGCATTCGACCTATGGCAAGGCTTGGTCGGCGCTCGGGCGTCTGCTCGATCCCCTGACGCAGGACTCCTGCGCGTTCTATCAAGACCACGCGCTGTTCAATCCGTTCTCCGGCGTCGTGCTGGAAGCGGAAGAGGGGCGTAAGATTGCCGAAGCGCTGGGATCGAAGAAGGCCGTTATTTTGCAGAATCACGGCCTGTTGACGGTCGGACCAACAATCGAAGCTACCGCCTGGTGGTACATCGCGATGGACAATGCGGCGCGAACCCAACTCCTGGCCGAAGCGGCGGGAACGCCCAAGCCGATTCCGCACGAGGTGGCAAAACTGACCGCCAGCCAGGTTGGAACGCACAAGGGCGGCTATTTCAGCTTCCAGCCGCTGTGGGATTGGATCACCGAGGCGGAGCCGGATCTGTTCAACTAGTGGATGAGGTCTTCATCAACATGACATGCCACCGCTGAATTCTGTGTTAGATATGGTTCTTCCGGAAATCGACGGACCATTCATGACCGATCCGATCGAGATAAATCGTCGCAACTGGGATGAACGCGCGATCATTCATGCGCGCGATACGACGGGGTTCTACCGGCTTGATCGCGTGCGGTCCAACGAGGACAGGTTGCATTCTATTGAAGCCGCCGAGCTCGGGGACATTTCTCGCAAAAAGGTCCTTCACCTTCAATGCCATATCGGGACCGATACGCTGCGCCTGGTGCGGCTAGGTGCGATCGTCACCGGTCTCGACTTCTCTGCCGAAGCAATCCGCTCGGCGCGACGACTCGCCAAGGAGGCTGGGCTCAAGGCCGACTTCGTGGAAGGGCGGGTGGATGAGGCGCCCCATCTGGTGCCCGGACCATTCGATCTGGTCTATAGTACTTGGGGAACCATTTGCTGGCTGCCCAATCTGACAGTCTGGGCACAGGTCATTGCTTCCGTCCTTGCACCAGGCGGGGAGCTCTATTTCGCAGACGCCCATCCGAGCTTCCTGGTCATGGAGGAGCGAGACGGTAAGCTCGAGCCAAACTACGATTTTCAGACGCCCGCGGATCGACCACTCGAGCTGACAAGCGACACAACGTACACCGGCGATCCAACTGTGATGACACATCAATCGACACGCGAATGGATACATTCGCTATCGACGATAATGGGCGCGTTAATTGGTGCCGGACTAACCATCAAGATGTTTCATGAACATGAAGTGCTTCCCTGGCAAGGTTTGCAGATCATGGTGCGCTCATCCGACGGGCGCTGGCGCCTTCCGGATGGGCAGCCCCGCTTTCCATTGTCGTTCTCATTGAGAGCGCGGAAGGAGTAGTGAGGCGCTTCAGCTGCTAAGAAAGAACCCGCGATAAGCTCACTAAGGGATCACGGGCGGCAATCCTCCGACTGATCGCAGTCTCCTCTTGGCCGTCAGAAGCTGACATCTACGCGTTTACGGACACACGCCCTAGATCAAGATTGTTCGACCCTGGTTTCTCCAGCTAAGCACCCATCATTGCGCCGATCGCCTGCAATCGTATGCGAACATCGTCGTTGTAGGAGGAGATACCCTCGGCACGAATCTGCTGCGGGGTGGTGCCGGTGGCCGCTTTCAGAAACCGGCGCAAGCTTCTTGCGTCGGAATAGCCGAGCTCTGCGGCGATCGCTTCGACGCTATCATCGGTTCCTCGTAGCCTACGGATGGCAGCCGCGACCAAGCTGCGCTCGCGTGCGTGACGATATCCACCGGTCGCCACCAATCGGCGGCGCATCGTGGATGTGCTGACGGCGGCGCGCTCCGCAACATCCTTCAGGCGCAACCGCCCGGCATCAGCCAGCGTCGCGTTGCCGGTCAGCCAAGCTCCCTCATCGATGAAATCGAGCCACAGACGAAAGCACTCCCAATGCGGATTGGCGCCGGCTCTACTGGAGGCTCGACGACCAAGCAGGGCACGCGGGAACCGCATGCCGGTGACCGGACCGTGATGCACCGGAGCGCCGATTGCAAAATGCCTGTCGTCAAGGTTGTAGTGGAGGCGATCACGGGTCGTCACCTCGATCACCGGCATCGCGGCGCCGAGGAAATACATGCAATGCATGAACATCCAGCTCAGATAGACATCCTCGAGCAAGTTCGCATCGGTACCTTGAGCGGAGTCCGCGCGGACGTTCAGGAGCGCGGCATCGTAGACGGTCTTCAGCTCGATCTGAACCGCACTGGAAGCAGTTCGATAGAGCCGCGCAACCGAAAGGATCGCGTCTTCCAGCGTGGCGCAGCCAAGGGCTACTCGAAGGCCGAGCGCGGTATAGGCGGGATCGATGCGCGAGCGCGCCAGTCCGTGCGCTGCATCGTCGATGCCGAGTGCGGTATTCATGCACAATAACAGATATTGAGCGGGACCGACGAGGTCGCGATTGTCGCCGTGACGCAAGTCGATCAGCGACGCCGCCATGACCTGATCGAACGACAGGCCCTGGCGGACGACCCCGCTGACGTGTCGGGTGATCCAGTCGAATGGCATGCCGTTACGCATGTAGCCTCGCACCTGCCGAGCCGCGGCCTCGATCTTAGGGACAAAGGCCGTCGTTCGCAAATCAGGGTACGAAGTGGTTCTCCCACATGGCTGATCGAATCGGTCCCGCCGATCCGCATGTTTCGGTCCGTGCGGCCAACTGTGTCCGCGGCTACGCTGTGCAATGACCCTATGGCAATGGAGTGAGCGATGAACGAGACCGTAACGAAGCGCGAGCGGCGTCCGGAGCTTGATCGCGCCTTTGCGCATGTCGCCGGGCTGGCGGCCTCGGCGGACCTCACGGGGATTTCCGACCCGCTCCAGCAATTCGTAGCCGTCATTCGCGCCTTGATGCCGCGTTATGGCGATGTCGGGCAGATGCCAGCTCTCGAAGGCGTGACATTTACGCCGGTCGACGCCGGTGGCGTGGGTGCAGAGTGGGTGATCGCGAACGATGCCGATCCCGCCCGTTGCATTGTTTATACGCATGGAGGCGGGTGGGTCGGTGGCAGCCCTGAAGGCTACCGGGCCATCACCGGGATGCTTGCCCGGCTATCCCGTGCGGCGATCCTGGTCATCGACTATCGTTTGGCGCCCGAACATCGATTTCCGTCCGGTCTGGAGGACTGTGTGAACGCATTTCGCTGGGCTGCGTTGCATGGACTCGATGGGAGGCGCGCCGGATCAGTTGCTTCGTCGACGCATTTGAGCCTGGCGGGGGATTCCGCGGGAGGAAATTTGGCGGCGGCGACCTGCCTCGAGTTGGTGGCTCGCGGCGAACGGATCCCCGATCGGCTCGTGCTGATCGCAGGCACGCTGGACAATCAATCGCCGCCGGATCGCGTTGGAATAGACGACCAGATCGCGACTGCGGAGTCCCTGGCTGCCGGCACGGCCGTCTACCTCGGCCCGAGCGGCAATCCGTCGGATCATCGGGTTTCGCCGGTCAGTGCACCGCGCCACCTCCTGGAGAAGTTTCCGCCGACATTGTTGCAGGCGAGTTCGATCGAAACCCTGGCTTACGACAGTCGGAAGTTCGCGGCCCGTCTCGAGGACGCCGGAGTAAGAACAAATCTCAGCATGTGGCCGGAGCTGCCCCACGTCTGGCATGCCTTCCTGGGACTATTGCCCGAGGCAACCGAAGCGCTGCAGGAGATTGCCGATTTCGTGAGACGATGAGCCGTGCGCACGGCCGCCGCGTGGTGGTATGGCGCGATGGAAAGTAGGAAGATATGTCGCAGACGGAAATCGAGCGCGAAGCGGCCGGCCCGACTGCCTGTTGCCGATCGAGAAAAAGCTTATTGGCTGGAGCCTCGGCATCGGCATCTGCCCTTGGCCATCCTGGTCGTGATCGACCATTCCGTGCCAATCAACGTCTAAAGCCTCGCAGGCGCACAAGACGCGCGCAGATGGCACACTGCGCAGAGCACGTGTCAGTGGTAGCGATTGTCTGTAAACTCGGGAGCTCGCAATTCTGGAGATCAGAGGGAGCAAGGCGTTAGTCTGCCTCGACCAGCGGGATCGGCAGTGCTGTGATTGACTTGATCTTCTCCATGGCAAAACGTGAGGTGACGTTCTTCAACGGCACGGCACTGATCAGCTTCTTGTAGAAGACGTCATAGCTTTGCATGTCCGCGACCAAGACCCGCAGCATGTAGTCGACGTCGCCAGCCATACGATAGAATTCCAGAACTTCCGGCATTGCAGCGACGGCGGCAGCAAATCGCTTCAACCAGGCTTCTGAATGATCGGAACTCTCGACCGAGACGAACACAGAAAGGCCAAGCCCGACCTTGTTCTGGTCCACAAGAGCGACACGCTTCAGGATAACACCATGGGCCTCCAGGCGCTGGATGCGCTTCCAGCAGGGGGTGGAGGACAAGCCAACCCGCTCGCCAATCTCGGCGACAGAGAGTGATGCATTTTCCTGAAGCACATTCAGGATCTTGCGATCGATCGCGTCGAGCCGGCGACCGGTCTCGGGAATCTGGACATCGAGCTCGGTCATCTTGAAAGAACTTTAAGTTTGAAGGAAGGGAGGAGGGTGCCCTCGCAGCGGCAGGTCGAGGATCAACCGTGCGGTCCAAACAGGAAGATTTCATGGAAATCGTGGGTGCCGCCATCGTGCTCCCGACCGACGCGCTCGTTCCATTCGCGCGCTTGTCGAAGGAGTCTGACAGTCAGCAAGTACAGTGAAGCGACGTAGCCCATATTCTCTCAATCAGCCGGAGGAGACTGCAGTCAGGCTATCACGCCGCAAGCCGCATTGAACACTGCTGCGCCGTCGCGCACCCAAATTTGGTGGAAACATCTCGCGCGCGCAACCATTCGAGAATTTGCATTTTGAGATTCCTGAAAGCGTAGACGATTTGTCGTGCGGAGGAGAATAACCCCCGCCCCTGATTTAACGAAATGGGGTGCTCAGCTCAGGCGATCGCTTTGACCGCCGTGGAATAGACACTTGGCGGCCGCGCCAAGCCATAATGCTCGCGCAAGGTCGAGCCGCTATAGTCCTCGCGGAACAGGCCGCGTCTGCGCAGGATGGGCACGACCTGCTCGGCAAAGGTGTCGAGGCCGCCGGGCAGCCAGGGTGGCATGACATTGAAGCCATCGGCTGCGCCGTTCTCGAACCAGGTTTGGATGTTGTCGGCGATCTTCTCCGGCGGTCCCGCGATCACCCAATGGCCGCGGGCACCGGCCAGGCGCTGCACCAGTTGCCGAATAGTCGGCTTTTCGCGGTCGACGATGTCCACGACCAGCTTGAACCGGCTGGCGACGCCGCGCGCGCTGCTCGTGTCGATCAGATGGCGCGGGAAGGGACCGTCGAGGTCATAGCCGGAGAGATCGAGTCCGAGCATTTGGCGAAGCTGCGTCAGCGAATATTCCGGCTGGATCAGTTCGTTGAACTCCTCCTGCAGCCGATTGGCCTCCGCTTGTGTGCTGCCGATGAACGGGCTGATACCCGGCAGGATCTTGATCTGATCCGGACTGCGATCGAAAACGCGCGCCTGCTTCTTGATATCGGCGTAAAACTCCTGCGCGCTCGCGAGCGTCTGGTGGGCGGTGAAGATTGCCTCGGCGAACTGCGCGGCAAAGGCGCGGCCGTCCTCGGAAGATCCGGCCTGCACATAGACCGGCCGTCCCTGCGGCGTGCGGGAGATGTTCAGCGGTCCGCGCACGCGAAAGTGCTTTCCGACGTGATTAAGCGTGTGAATCTTGCGCGTCTCGGCGAAGACGCCGGAGACGGGGTCGTTGACCAGCGCGTCATCCTCCCAACTGTCCCAAAGCTTCGTGATGACGTCCAGATATTCCCGCGCGCGTTCGTAGCGCTCATGATGCGGAGGATGCTCGGGCAGGCCGAAATTCTGGGCTGCCTGCGGCGCGCCGGTGGTCACGATGTTCCAGCCGGCGCGACCGCGGCTCAGATGATCGAGCGAAGCGAATAGGCGCGCCAGATTGTAGGGCTCGGTATAGGTGGTCGAGGCCGTCGCGATCAGCCCGATGCGGCTGGTGATTGCCGCGATCGCGGCGAGCCAGGTGATTGGCTCAAAACGGAAGCGCTGGGCATAACGCACGTTGTCGGCCAGCGCCGGCCCATCGGCGAAGAAGATAGCATCGAATTTATGGGCTTCAGCCCTCTGCGCGAGCTCCTGGTAATACGTAATGTCAAGGATGCGGTCCGCCGACGAACCCTTGTAGCGCCAAGCGGCCTCGTGGTGACCGCCGGGATAGATGAACAGGTTGAGGGCAAGCTGCCGATGGTTGCTCATTGTATATTGCTCGATTGTTTCGTCAGGGTGGAGGTCTATGATCCGGCGTTCGGCGCATCCGGTTTGCGCGCAAAAGCAAAGCGCAAGTACCTCTCGAGCCGCAGCCCTTCAGGGACGCGCTTGGCCTCTAGCAAGTCCGCAAAGATGACCTGGATCCGATCTCGTTCGGACCGCGAAAAGCCATCCAGAAAATTGCCAAAGGCGCTCGCCTCGGACCACTTCAAAACGGTATCGACGTCGTCGTACAGGTCCGACAGCGAACGCAGATCGCTCCGGTAGGCAATGAGACCGGCGTCCGCGAACAGCGTCTTCAGCCCGTCATCGTCGGTTCCCAGTACGCGATGCGCCTCGCCGCCGCGGCCGGCAAAGCCGGCCTGTACAATTGCTTCGCGAAGCAGGATTCGTGATTGGTGTGGCTTCGACGGATCCTGAATATTCAGCCCGAGCCGGCCGCCCGGCTTGAGAACGCGATAGATTTCCTGAAGCGTCCCGCGCTTATTCTCGATCCAGTGAAAGACGCTGTTGGGGTACACGGCGTCGAATTCGCCGGCCTCGAAACGCGACAGGTCTTCCGCCCGCCCAACCGCGAACCTCAGATTGTCCGATTGCCGAAGCTGCGCGATGGCGATGCGGTTCTCCAGCGGATCGATTCCGACGACGCGCCCTTGTGGGCCGACAAGATCTGCGACGAATTCCGCCAGCCGGCCCGTGCCCGCGCCGATATCGAGAACGTGATCCCCCGCTTTCACCGCCAGCGGGCCAACCAGGTACTTCCCGTGATTGAATTGGCGAATGCCAGCCTGCTCATAGGTCTGAGCAAGCTCAAGCGTGTCTCTTTCGAGACTGATGACGGCGAGGTCCGACATTGGGTCGCTCCCTAACATCACAAGGAGGTCGCAGATCGCGCCCCTTGGACGAAACTGTATGCCGTGGTCTGCTTGGATGTCGATGAAATGACTTTGCGTTATTGTCCGCCGCGCGAGCATGAATTTGCGCAAAACACCTCGAACTTAGATGACGGCGAAATCTGCGATTTGCCGCGACGTCATCTGTCCTGCTGTCCTCAAGTGACGGCCAGGTTGGGTTCGAAAGCTACTTCGATCGAAATCTTTCCATACCCGCAAGGGTGACAACGCGATCTTCGTGCGAGCGTACAAACAAAGCTGATTTCATTTCATTGACGGCGCATCGTTCGCTTCTACGATTTGCAGCATCTGATGCTGAAACAAGCCGGGTGTCATACATGCCTCAGTCCGATGCTGATCTTGCCGCGCGTGCAACCCTCCGCCTGATCGGGCCCGATCCGCAGAACTGGGTGCCCGATCGAGAGGGCATCGACCACAACGTCGTGATCGTCGGCGGCGGACAGTCCGGCAGCGCGTTCTCTTTTGCCGTGCGACGCGCAGGCATCGGCAAGGTCGCGGTGATCGAAGCTGCCAGGAATAGTGCGCAGACCGGTCCGTGGCTGACAAGCGCGCGCATGCATAAGCTGCGGACGCCAAAGAACTTGCCCGGTCCCGAACTGGGGCTGCCGGGACTGAGTTTCCAGGCGTGGTACGAAGAGCGCCATGGCGCTGACGCTTATGAAGCGCTTGACCGTATCCCGCGGCTGGACTGGGCGGCTTATCTCGAGTGGTACCGCAAGACGCTGTCGATCGACGTTCGTTATCGGACGCGGCTGGTCCGCATTGAGCCGGCTGAAGGACATTTACGCCTCCATCTGGAGCGAGGAGGTGCCATCACGACGGAAACCACGCGGAAGATCATTCTTGCCAGTGGTTTCCGCGGCAATGGCGGCCCCTTGCTCCCGGAGGTCCTGCGCGACCTGCCAAACAGGCTCTATGCGCACACGGCTGATGCGATCGATTTCGAAAGCTTGCGTGAGAAATCGGTCGCCGTGCTCGGTGGCGCGGCTTCTGCCTTCGATGCGGCGGCGGTGGCCCTTGAGAATGGCGCCCGCGAGGTTCACCTCTTCGTACGCCGTGACAAGCTCGCCTCCGAGCCGGTGATCCGGACGCGCGGCTACCCCGGCGTCTACGACAATTACGGCGCGCTGCCCGACGATTTGCGCTGGCAACAAGCCGTTCGCTATCGGCGCGCCGGATCGACGGCCCCGCCCGATGCGATCGCGCGCGCCGTGAAGTTTTTAAACTTCCACCTGCATCTCGCAGCGCCCTGGACGTCGGCAAAGACTTTTGGGTCACGGCTGCTTGCAACCACCCCACAAGGCGACATCGCGTTCGACTTCGTCATTGCCGGCACGGGATACGCGGTCGATTTAGGCAAGCAGCCGGAGCTTGCCGCGCTCGCCGACGACATCCTCTTGTGGCGCGATCGTTTTTCGCCACCTGCCGACGAACATGACGAGACCCTGGCGGCCCATCCTTATCTGGGCGCGGGCCACGAATTCCTGGAAAGACAGCCCGGCCGCGCGCCATATCTTCGCGACATTCACGTGTTCAACCCTGCGGCCTTCGTCAGCTTCGGCTTGCCGATTGGAGACGTTCCTAGTTTCAAGCGGGATATTCCCGGCGTTGTCGCCCGGATCAGCCGTGATCTCTTCCTCGCCGATCTTCCGGCACACGAGGCCCGCATCAATGGGCCGATCGCCGCCGATTTCGACGCCTCGCATTACCGGTCGGCAGTCTGGCGCCCGCCCTACACTGCCGCAGCGGAGTAGGAGACGGCGCCGGATCCAACGTGACCGTAAACGCAACTATTTCCCGTTCGCTTCAAACTTTGGAAGCCCTTTCCGAAGGCCTTGAGTTAGCATCGTCGGACTGAGCACGAAGCTGCATTGATGCAGCTTCCACTGGAAGGTCCCAGACGACGCGATGGCCGCCGGGGAGTAAGGGGACGATCCCAAGAGGGCCGATCACACCTCGCCAGCTTTTCACTCCGTCATCGCTTCAGCGATCGGCGAACGGCGGAGCCTTGTCCAGATTGGATCGCGGTCTTGGGGAAGTTGACATGACGGACGCAATCACCATCGACAACGTCATTCCGCGCGCGGATATCGTCAAGCGATCGGCGCGTATCGGTGCGGAGATCAGGAACATCAAGCTCTCCGGCGATCTCCCGGACCAGACGATCGCCGCGATCAACCGGGTCCTGCTCGAACACAAAGTCATCTTCTTCCGTGATCAGGGCCATCTCGACGATGCCGAGCAGGAGCGCTTTGCCCATCGGCTCGGCAAGCTGGTGCCGCATCCGACTGTTGGCGCCACCAAGGGGACGGCGTCAATTCTCGAGCTCGATTCCGCACGGGGCGGCGGCCGCGCCGACCAGTGGCACACCGACGTCACCTTCGTCGACGCCTATCCAAAAATCTCCATCCTGCGCGGGGTGGTGATCCCCGACTTTGGTGGCGACACGATCTGGTCGAACACCGCGGCGGCCTATCTCGACCTGCCAGCCCCGCTGCGCAAGCTCGCCGACGAGCTCTGGGCCGTGCACAGCAATGCCTATGACTACGCGGTCAAGACCCGCGCGAGCGAAGCCGACCGGAAGCATTTCGAGGAGGTCTTCACTGGCACGGTCTACGAGACAGAGCACCCCGTCGTTCGCGTCCATCCCGAAACCGGCGAACGGACGCTGCTGCTTGGCAATTTCGTCCAGCGCTTCGTCGGTCTGTCGAAATATGACGGCCAGAAGCTGTTCGACCTGTTCCAGTCGCACATCACCGCGCCCGAAAACACGGTGCGATGGAGCTGGCGGCAGGCCGACGTGGTGATCTGGGACAACCGTGCCACCCAACACTACGCCGTCAACGATTACGGCGATCAGCACCGCGTGGTCCGCCGCGCCACCATCGATGGCGATGTGCCGGTCAGCATCGACGGCCGACAAAGTGTGACGCGCATCAAGTCGGCAAAGCCGCAGGCGAAGGCCGCCTGAAACAGCTGAGGGAGTGAAGACAATGAGAATCATCGCTTCTGCCTTGCGCCGCCTGGTTGACGGCTTGCGTGCAAAGTCCCGGCAACTCGGCCTGGCCGCCCTCGCTCTGACGGGGCTCGTCGGAAACGCCCTGGCCGAGCCGCAGCTCGAAAAGACCGAAATCCGCTACCAGGGCTGGGCCGGCCAGGTGACATTCATTGAGCTGGCCGACGATCTCGGCTATCTCGCCCCGCTGAAGCTCAAATGGATCGGCAATACCATCAGCGGTCCGCAGGACATCCAGACCGTCGTCACCGGCGACATCGATATTGGCGGTGCATTCTATGGCGCGATCATCAAGCTGATCGCGGCCAAGGCGCCCATCAAGGCGGTGGTCGGCTACTACGGATCGGACGACAACACCTACAACGGCTACTACGTGAAGGAGGACAGCCCGATCAAGACGGCCCGCGACCTGATCGGCAAGAAGGTCGCGGTCAACACGCTGGGCGCGCATCTCGAGTTCGTGCTGCGTGAGTACCTGGCCCGCAATGGCCTGACGCCCGCCGAGGCCAAGCAGGTGACGCTGGTCGCCATACCGCCTGTCACCGGCGAGCAGGCCCTACGTCAGGGGCAGGTCGAGGTGACCACGCTCAATGGCGTGCTGCGCGACAAGGCGCTCGAGCGCGGCGGTATCCGCAGGCTGTTCGCGGATACCGACATCTTCGGAAACTTCACCGGCGGGTCCTATGTGCTGCGGGACAAGTTCATCAAGGACAATCCGAACACCTCGCGCAAGCTGATCGAAGGCATCTCTCGCGCGATCGCCTGGGCGCAAACAACGCCGCCGGAGGAGGTGCGTGCCCGCTTCGAGCGCGTCATCGCTGAACGCAAGCGCAACGAGGACGCCACGCCCATCAAATACTGGAAGAGCACCGGGGTTGCGACCAAGGGCGGGGTGATCGGCGATGCTGAGCTCCAGGTGTGGGTCGACTGGCTGGTCAAGGATGGTCTCCTGAAGCCGGACCAGATCAAGCCTTCCGATCTCTATACCAACGAGTTCAACTACTTCCGACCCGGCAAGACCGCGGAGGCCAAATGACCATGGCCAAGATCCGCTTCGAGCATGTGCGGAAGGAATTCCCCGTCCGCGGCAACGACGGCGGGCCGGCGCAGCGCTTCACCGCGCTGGACGACATCACGCTGGATGTCCGCGCCGGCGAATTTTTGGCCTTGGTCGGGCCGAGCGGCTGCGGCAAGTCGACCTTGCTCGACCTGCTCGGCGGTCTCACGACACCGAGCAGCGGGCGCATTCTGCTCGACGGCAAGCCGATCGAGGGACCGGCACGCGATCGCGGCATCGTGTTCCAGCAATACGCGCTGTTTCCCTGGCGGACGGCCGCGCAGAATGTCGAGTTCGGGCTCGATATCGCCGGCTTGAAAGCCAGGGAGCGGCGAGAGAGGGCGCTGCACTATCTCGACCTGGTGGGGCTCTCCGGCTTTGCCGACCGCTATCCGCACGAGCTCTCTGGCGGCATGAAGCAGCGCGTCGCGATCGCCCGAAGCCTCGCCTATGATCCCGAGGTGCTGCTGATGGACGAGCCGTTCGCGGCTCTCGACGCGCAGACGCGCGAGACGCTGCAAGGCGAGCTGTTACGGATCTGGCGCAGCACCGGCAAGACCATCCTGTTCATCACGCACGGCATCGACGAGGCCGTCGTGCTCGGCCAGCGCGTGGCTGTGATGACCTCGCGCCCAGGGCGGATCAAGCAGATTGTCGATATTCCCGCCGAGCTGCACAGCGAGACCGAGGATGTCCGCTCGCTGCCGGAGTTCGGGCACGTCAGGCACGAGGTGTGGTCCTTGCTGCGCGACGAAGTGTTGAAGGCGCAGGGCTCCCAGGTGCCCACGCCGGGCGGCGAGCGGATCGCAAAGGCGAAGGAGTTGGCTCATGTCTAATCTGGAGATCCTGACGCTGCTGGAACTCGCCGAGGGGAGTCCAAAGGATCGGGCCGGGCAACGGGGCGGCGCGCTCACTGCGGCGGCTCGCGGTCTTGTCCGGTGGTTCGGCGCCATAGGGCAGCGCTCTCTGCTGGTGCTGTTGTTTCTGGCGATCTGGGAAGTCGTGCCGCGGCTGGGGCTGGTGGACGTGACGTTCCTGCCGCCATTCTCGGAGGTCATCGCGGCAGGCTGGCAGCTCGCCCAGTCTGGTGAGCTCTACGACGATGTCACCGCAAGCCTGCTCCGGGCGCTCAGCGGCTTCGTGATCGCAGTCGTGGTGGTGGTGCCGCTGGGGCTGGTCACCGGATGGTATGCCCGGCTCGGCGACTTCCTGAACCAGATCATCGAGATCGCGCGCAACACGGCGCCGCTGGCGCTGCTGCCGGTCTTCATCCTGCTGCTCGGCATCGGCGAGCTCTCGAAGGTCACCATGGTGATCTATAGCTGCGCCTGGCCGCTGCTGCTCAATACGATCGCGGCCGTCCGCCAGGTCGATCCGCTCTTGATCAAGTCGGCACGGACAATGGGGGCGACGCCAAGCCAGTTATTCCGGAAAGTGATCCTGCCGGCGTCGCTGCCGACGATCTTCGTCGGCGTCCGGCTCGCAAGCGCCTCCGCGATGCTGGTGCTGGTGGCCTCCGAAATGGTGGGCGCGAAGTCGGGGCTCGGCTATCTCATCATCAACAGCCAGTACAGCTTCCTGATCCCGCAGATGTATTTCGGCATCCTCGGAATCACCGTGATCGGCCTCGTCTTCAACGCGATCCTCGAGGCGCTGGAGCGCCGCCTGATGCGCTGGAAGGCGCCGGCCGTCTAGCCTTGCTTGTTGCGGGCGGTGGCCTGCGTCACGATGCTGTTCGGCGGCACGTCCTGGGTCACCCAGACGTTGCCGCCGATCGTCGAGCCCCGGCCGATCGTGATCCGCCCGAGGATGGTGGCGCCGGCATAGATCACGACGTCGTCGTCCACGATCGGATGCCGCGCGTCGCCCTTGATCAGATGGCCGTCGTCGTCGGTCGGGAAATGGCGCGCGCCGAGGGTCACGGCCTGGTAGATGCGGACATTGTCGCCGATGATCGCGGTCTCGCCGATCACGACGCCGGTGCCATGGTCGATGAAGAAACCCGAGCCGATGCTGGCGCCCGGATGGATGTCGATACCGGTGCGGGTGTGGGCGATCTCAGCGACCAGCCGCGCAATCAGGCGTACGCCGAGCTGGTGGAGGATGTGCGCCAGCCGGTGGTGGATGATCGCGGTCATGCCCGGATAGCCGATCAGGATCTCCGGAAAATTCCTGGCTGCGGGGTCGCCGACGAAGGCGGCGCGGAGATCGCTGATGATCAACCCGCGCACGTCCGGAAGCTGCGAGGCAAATTTGCGCGTCAGCTCGATCGCATCGTCGCGCCGGAAGCCGGCCGTGAGCTCGTCGCCGATGAAGAGCGCGGCGCGGTGAACCTGGTCACACAGACCGTCGAGCGCAACACTGAGACGGTTGCCAACGAAATAGTCGATGTTCTCGCCGTCGAGCTCAAACTGGCCATAGTGGCGCGGGAAAAGCGCCTCGGTCAGGCCCTCTAGAATCGCCTGAAGCGCCTCGCGCGAGGGCGCGAGGCGGGCTTCTCCATCCCGACGGATGCTGTGGGTCTCCTCGCGGGAGACGCGGAGCGAGGCTACGAGCCGCTCGAGCTGCCAGCGCTTCTTTCCGCGGCTATCAGGGGCGCGCGCATCGCTGTCAGACGGTTCGCGGCGGATTTCGTGCCTCATGCCACCTCAGCCCCATCGGTAGTGATGTCGAACGATGATGTCACCTGACGTGCGCTAGGGGAATACTGGCGTCCCAGAGCACATCGAGGTCGACCTCGTGCTTGACCTCGAAGTACTGGCCGTTCCAGTAGACCAGCCCGGAGAGTTGGGGCGACAGGTCGAAACTCAAGAGGCTGCCGACGATGATCCCATGCGAGTAGCGCTCAATGATCTCGTCGACCCGGCATTCGATGGTCGCGAGCGAGTTGCCGAGCAGCGGCACGCCGGACGTACCGGCGGACCACGCAATGCCCTCAAAGCGTTGCGGGCCCTTGAGCCGCCCGTTGCTGAACCGGTCCGCCAGCTCCTGCTGGTCGGAGCCGAGGATATTGACGCCGAACACGCCGAAGCGCTCGATCAGTGCGAAAGATGACGCCTGCCGGTTGACGCTGACGAGCAGGCGCGGCGGGCTCGCGCTCAGCGATGTCAGCGACGTGACAGTCATGCCTGTGATGTCCTCGTCGCCGCCGGCCGTGATGATGCTGACGCCGCCGGCAAGCCGGCGCATCACGGTGCGGAACTGATGTTCGATCTCATTGCTATCAGTGACGAGATGAATGTCCGACTTTCCCATATCTATTTCTCCTTGTGTCGGATCGTCGAATGTCGGCGTCTTCTTGCCTAGAAGAAGCCCTTCGCCGGCAATGGCGTGCCATTGATTTCGTATTGTCCGATCGAGCGCGCCTTGTAGGTCGTCGGATTGTGCGACGACAAAGTCCGTGCGTTGCGCCAATGGCGGTCGAAATTGCTGACCTTTTTTGTTGCGGACGCGCCGCCGACGTCGAACAGCAGGCTGCCGCCGCGGATGGCGAAATCATCGGCGATGACCTTGGCCTTGGCCGAGAGTAGGGCGGCAGTGTGTGCCGCTTCCGCTGCGTTCGGTGCAGCAGCATCAAAGGCGTCGCTAGCGACATCCAGCGCCTCGGCGGCCGCCAGCACCACGGTTTCGGCGGCGAAGGCACCGCTGGCGATCTGGCCGACGGTCTGCTGAAGCAGGGGATCTTCGGTCGGGATGTCGTTCGGCGCGTAGTAGAAGGTCCGCTTGCGCGAGCGGACGAGGGCAGCGGCGTCGCGCAGCGTGGCGCGCGCGATGCCCGCAACGATCGCGGTCAGGAACAGCTGCGCAAACGTGTTCGAGTAGGGGATGCCATAGCCGACGTCCGGCGCGTCGAACACGATCTCCTGGCGCTTGACCTTCACGTTGCGGAAGTGCGTCGTGCCGGTCGCCGTCAGGCGCTGGCCAAGCCCGTCCCAATCGTCGACTAGCTCGATCCCATCGCGCTTGGTGGGAAGGATCGCCGCGCCACTGGCGCCGGACGGATCCGCGGCGCGCACCAGGACGTAGTCGGAATACAAGGTCCCGGTGCTGTAATATTTGGTGCCGTTCAGGACGTAATCGCCATTGTCATCGGGCGTGAATGTCGTACCGGGGGTGACATTGCCGACGCGCGGGCTTTCGAGCTCGGTGGTGGCGAGCCCGATGATTGCGCCTTCAACGAAGGCTTTCTGCCAGTCCCGGCTCTGATCATCCCTGGGCCTGCGTACCAGCCGTTCGACCACGCTGAAATGATTGCGCAGAATATGCGCGACGTTGGCGTCGGCCTCTCCAAGGCGGATGACCAAGGCGAACAGGTCGCGGATCGTGCTGCCGGCGCCGCCGGCGGCCACGGGAAGCCGCAATGCGCCGAGACGGGCGCGGCGGATGAGGTCGATCGGGTCGAACGGAAGAACGCGGTCGCGCTCCCGCGCACTCGCGCCCTCGGCGATCTGGTTGAGCAGCGCGTCCAGTTCCGGAGATTTTGTCTTGAGCGGCTGCGAGGCAGACAGCGAGGGGGCGGTTACGGGTCTGTTCATTGGTCTTGCCTGTTCTTGCCTTAGAGCTGCGCCAGATGATCGGTCACCTTGACGGGCTCGGGCAAAACCTTGCGGGCGACGAGCCAGTCGGCGGCCTTTTGCAGCTCGCTGACGAACTGCTCGTCGTTGACCGCGAAGTACCGGTACTGGCGCTTCAGCGCGATGAACTGGTCGCGGACCTCATCGCTGTACTTGCCGGCCTTCTGCGCGATGAACTCCGCCTCTTTGGCGTTCTCCGAGGCCCATTTGCCTTCCGCGCGGAACGCGTCGTTGACGGCGCGCACCAGCGCCGGATTATCGGTCGCGAATTTGCGGGTGGTGAGATACGACGTGTAGTCGATCTGGAAATCGAGGTCGCGGCCTTCCAGGAAGATATCGTGGGCCTTGTATTCGCGCCGGGCGATATCGACGCCGGGGCTCCACATCGACCAGGCGTCCACCTTGCCGGAGACGAGCGCAGGCGCCGCATCCGGCGGATTGAGATAGACGAACTTCACCGCGGAGCGGTCGACCTTGTGCTTCTCGAGTGCGGCGACCAGCAGGAACTCTCCGAGACCCGAGCGGTTCACCGCGACCGATTTGCCGACGAGGTCCTCGATCCTGTCGATGCCCGACCCATCCTTGGCGATGATGGCCGTGGTACGGGGCTCGTAGACGACGAATTGCGTGAATACCAGCGGCGACCCGGCGATGATCGCTGCCAGCGCCGGTGTGGTGCTGCCGCCGAAGCTGAAATCGGCGCTGCCGCCCGTCACCGCCTGCAATGTGGGCGCGTGGTTCGGGAAGGGGCCGAGCCATTCGACCTTGATGGCGTCCTTGGCCAGCAGCTTCTCGAACGCGCCGCGCTCCTTGGCGATCAGGTTGAGCCCGCCGAGGCCCCAGGTCAGGCGGACCGTGTCCGTGGTGCGGCCTGTCGCAGCCTCGGCGGAGCGGCCGAGCGCAAAATCGCCAAGCGTCATGCCGGCGAGCGCGCCGACGCCGAAGGCGGCGGTACCCAGGAAGCCGCGGCGGGATGGTTTGGCAGACGAGAAGTCAGACATGAAAGCCTTCCGGGTCACTCAATTGGAGGGGCTGAGAAGAGGTCACGCCGAGCTCCGCCAGGAGTTCGGCGCGCGAAACGGAAGCGGCATCGGAGATGCGATGCTCGAACGCGATCGCGCCGTCCCGCATCACCAGGATGCGATCGGCGAGAGCGATCGCCTCGTCGACGTCGTGGGTGACGAGCAGAACGCCGGGCCGGTGGCTGGCGACCAGCTCGCGAACGAGCGCGTGCATGCGAATACGCGTCAGCGCGTCGAGCGCGGCAAAGGGCTCGTCAAGGAGCAGCAGTTCCGGTTCCTGCACCAATGCACGAGCCAACGCCACGCGCTGCGCCTGTCCGCCGGAGAGGTTGCGCGGCCAATCCTCGAGCCGGTCGCCAAGCCCGACCTCCGTCAGCGCCTCAGCCGCGCGTTTCTGCGCGTCGGGCAATTGCAGCCCGAGCGAGACATTGCGCCACAGATTGTCCCACGGCAGCAGGCGGTGTTCCTGGAAGACGACCGCAGGCCGGCGCGGCGCGGTGATCCGACCGCCCTGGATCGGATCGAGGCCGGCAAGCGCGCGCAGCAGCGTGGTCTTGCCGCAGCCGCTCTCGCCGAGCAAAGCGACGAATTCGCCGCGCTCGATCCGCAAGTTCAGCCTCTCGATGACGATCCGCTTGCCGTAGGCGCGTGTCAGATTGCTCACGACCACGGCCGGCCCCGAACTCGCGGTACTCACATGCGAAGGCGCCACGTGGACATTCATCGCGTGCCTCCATAGTTGGGGTGCCAGGCCAGCAGGTGTCGCTCCAGGAAGCGGGCGATGGTATCAGCGGCGACGCCGATCAGCGCGTAGATCACGATGGTCAGCACGATGACGTCGGTGCGCAGGAACTCGCGCGCGTCCATCGCGAGGAAGCCGATGCCCGATTGCGCGCCGATGGTTTCCGCAACGACCAGTGCAAGCCAGGCGGACGCCAGCGCGTAACGCACGCCGGTGAGGATGGACGGCAGGGCGCCAGGAAGGATAATGCGCCGGATCAGTTCGAGACGGCCGAGCCCCTGCACCCGTCCGAGCTCAATTAGCTTGGGATCAATCTGCCGGATCCCCAGCGTCGTATTGATATAGATCGGAAACGTCACGCCGAGCGCGACCAGGAATATCTTCTCGGCTTCACCGACGCCGAGCCAGACAATCACGAGCGGGAGAACCGCGAGAAAGGGAATGGCGCGGATCATCTGGACGCTGCGGTCGATCGCGGCCTCCGCGATGCGCGAGAAGCCGACCAGGGTGCCGAGGGCAAAGCCTAAGCCGGCACCGATCGCAAAACCGCTCGCCGCGCGCAATAGGCTCACTCCGAGATCGTTCAAGAGACTATCGGCCGTAGCCAGCTTGATAGCGATGGCCACGACCTTGCTCGGCGCGGGCAGCACCTGTGGCGAAATCCATCCGCCTCTGGCAAGCGATTCCCAAATGATGACGATCGCCGCCGGCGCGAGCCAGGAGATCGCCAGCAGGCTACGCTTGCCTAGCGGAGCGGGCGTGCGCTGTGAGGCTGCCGGTTGCGCCTGATCGAATTTAACTGCTGCGAGAGTTTGCTCGATGTTGCTCAAGGCCGCTCTGTTCCTGTTTCATCGCGTCGTGTGTCAGGAAGCTCATGACATGCCGCGCAGGAAACCGGCACGGGTCGTTTTCGCGCTGCAGCTGCCACGACAGCAATCTTCATTACACACGCAAAACTGTCCCACGATTTGCGGCGAACAGAAATAGAGCGGTTTTTCAATTGTCATTCGTTCCGGAGTTTTATGATTTCTCCATGCGCGCTCGGGCGGCAAAGAATATCTTTTGATGCAGATGTGCTTGAACTCGGAGCACTCGTTGGTCAAAACGAGCATCGTTCGCCCGATAGGGCGCGAGCTCTACAACGAGAGGCCTCCATGACAGCTACGTCTCCGCGCTTTGGCATCTGGGCAGTGGTGCACGGATCACGTGGCGCATACCAGGATCCCGACGAGCCCTATAACGCGTCATGGGAACGCAATCGCGATCTCGTGCTGGCCGCGGAAGAGCTTGGCTACGATTCGACCTTGATCGCGCAGCACACGATCAACCCGCATATCGAGGATTTCGATCAACTTGAAGCCTGGAGTGCCGCGGCGGCGATCGCGGGATTGACGAGCCGGATCGAGATCATCGCGGCCATCAAGCCCTATCTCTATCATCCCGTCGTGCTGGCCAAGATGGCGCTCGGGATCGAGAACATCAGCCGTGGCCGCTTTGCACTCAATCTGGTCAATGCCTGGAACCGTCCCGAGCTCGAGAAGGCCGGAATCGGCTTTGCCGAGCATGACGCGCGATACGCCTATGGTCGTGAATGGATTTCGGTGGTGTCGCGTTTGATGGAGGGGGAACGGCTGACCTACAAGGGCAGGCACTTTGACGTGCGCGACTATGTGCTGCGGCCGACGAGCCTCTACCGGCAACGGCCCACGATCTATGTCGGAGGCGAGTCCGACCCGGCCCGTGCACTGGTTGCCGACCATGGTGATGTCTGGTTCATCAATGGACAGCCTCTCGCCGATGTCGCCGGCCTGATCGCTGATGTGGCGTCGCGTCCGCGTCCCAGTGGGCCGCCGCTGCGGTTCGGGCTTTCCGCCTTCGTCGTGGCCCGGAAGACCAGCGAGCAGGCTCATGGCGAGCATGAGCGCCTGTTGGCCCTTTCGGCAAAGGATGCGCCGATGAAGGCGGTCCAGCGCCAGAACACCGATCCAAAGGTCGTGATGATGCAGACCATGCAGAAGTCGCCGCGCGTCGGCAGCAACGGCGGCACGGCAGCTGGTCTGGTCGGCAGCTATGACGAAGTTGCCGAACGCATCCTGGCTTTCCACGCGGCAGGCGTTGAGTTGTTCATGCTGCAATTCCAGCCGTTCGAAGCCGAGATGCGGCGTTTTGCCCTGGAAGTGATTCCGCGCGCGCGTCAGCTCACGGCAAAGGGCATTGGACCAGCAGAGCGGCTGGTCAGGTCGGGTTAATTTGGTGATGTGGAAGCTGCAGCCGATGCCCGTCTGGCGGTGCAAACGTGGTCAGACGCAGATATCAGGCAGCAGCGGTCAAATGGAGCGCAAACCATCGTCTGCGTGAATTTGCGAAATTCGCGGCGCGGTGATCGCTCTTGGCAGGGAAAGGCTGCGCTGGAGCGTGGTTGGACGAGAATATTATTCGCTACGTCTCCTCGCCGCTGTGGAGGAGCGCAATAAGAGCACAGTCAAATCTTCCTCGCTGTGAAGCAGCGGAGAAAGCTTCGTCCAACTCTCGCCCAATATCTGAAATTGCCACGAGAGCCATCTCGCGCGATCTTTCCGTGACAGTGTCGAACGAGCTATTCACGGAGATCCATGCATGACAATTCGATCTGGACGCGCCGAGCGCTTATCGAGCGCGGCGGGATCTCTCTCGTTCGATGCGGACGTGCTGGTGCTCGGCGGCGGACCCGCCGGCACGTGGGCGTCGGTCAGCGCCGCCCAGCATGGCGCGCGGGTCGTCTTGGCTGACAAGGGCTTTTGCGGTACGTCCGGGGCCACGGCCGCGGCGGGAACGGGCGTCTGGTATGTCGACCCGGATCCTCATCAGCGCGAAGCCGCGATGGCGACTCGCGAGAAGCAGGGTGGCTATCTTCAGGACCGCCGATGGATGGCTCGCGTACTTGACCGCACCTATGCGCAAAGCAACCAATTAGCGGACTGGGGATACCCTTATCCGACCGACGAGAACGGCAAGTCGCAGCGCAACTCGTTGCAGGGGCCCGAATATATGCGGCTGATGCGCAAGCGCGCGAAGCAGGCCGGCGTCACCATTCTCGATCACTCCCCGGCGCTCGAGCTGCTGGTCGACGAGAGCGGCGCGGTGGCGGGAGCCGCGGGCATTCAACGTCAGAAGAAAGATCGCTGGACGGTGCGCGCAAAAGCCGTCGTGATCGCGACCGGCGGCTGCGCCTTCCTGAGCAAGACGCTGGGATCGAATGTGCTCACCGGCGATGGCTATCTGCTGGCAGCCGAAGTCGGCGCCGAGCTGAGCAGCATGGAGTTCTCCAACCCTTACGCGATCTCGCCGGCCTTCGGCTCGGTGACGAAGACGCTGTTCTACGGCTGGGCGAGTTTTAGTTATCAGGATGGCAGCAGGGTGCCTGGTGCGGCATCGAAGGGCGGACGATCGGCGATCGCCCGCGCGTTGCGACAGGGTCCGGTCTATGCCCAACTCGACAAGGCCGATACCGACGTGCAGCAATCCATGCGCGCCTCGCAACCGAACTTCTTCCTTCCGTTCGATCGGACCGGGATCGATCCGTTCACCGAGCGATTTCCGGTGACGCTTCGTCTGGAAGGCACCGTGCGCGGGACCGGCGGCTTGCGCATCGTGGATGACAGCTGTGCCACAACAGTTCCGGGCCTTTATGCCGCCGGTGATGCCGCGACGCGCGAACTGATCTGCGGCGGCTTCACGGGCGGCGGAAGCCACAATGCCGCTTGGGCAATGTCGTCTGGATATTGGGCGGGGCAGGGAGCAGCCGATTATGCGCGGCAGAGCGGACGAGCCGCCTCGCGCTCAGCATCGGGCGCTGGCACCGTCGCGCTGCGCAAGGGATCCGATCGGCCATTCGAGCCGGGCGTTCTTGCGCGCGCGGTGCAGGATGAGGTGTTTCCCTATGAGCTGAACTATTTCCGCGAGGCCGGGCGGCTCGACCAATCCCTGCGGCGGCTCAATGCGCTCTGGACGGCCGCATCGCGCGCCGACATCGCAGCCGAACAGGACCTGCTGCGCGCGCGGGAAGCCGCCGCAATGCTTGCAACCGCGCGGTGGATGTATCGCAGCGCGCTGGCGCGGCAGGAGAGCCGCGGCATGCACCGGCGCGAGGATTTTCCGGAGTTGGACGATCGCTTCCACCACTACGTCACGGCCGGCGGCCTCGACGAGGTCTGGACCTCGACACGGCCGCTCGCGGCGGCGGCCTACGCGGAGGCCGCGGAATGATCGAGGTAATCGACCAAGAGCGCTGCACGTCCTGCGACATCTGCGTGAACGTCTGTCCAACCAACGTGTTCGACAAGACGGAAGGTATTCCTGTCGTCGCCCGGCAAGGCGATTGCCAGACCTGTTTCCTGTGCGAACTCTATTGTCCAGAGGACGCGTTGTTCGTCTCGCCCTATGCAGATAGCGCGCAAAGAGTGGACGTGGCGGCCCTGAAGCAGGGTCCGCTTATGGGAAGCTACCGCCGTGCCGTCGGGTGGACCGACGGCAGCTATCACCTTCGCAGCGCCGATCGCAGCTACCGCCTGTTCGGGCACTAGCGGAATCGAACTGCGGCGTCGATTGGATTGATCCCGCATCCCGCGCGGGGGGACTTTGTATTGCTTATTTTTGGGTAGCGCGTCAGCAAGCCGGGCGAGCGGGAGTTGTCGCCCGGTCTACCGACAACTTCCATCGCGCTCTTGCGGCTCAGGGAGTCGTCCTGGGGCACACGCCGCCGTCATTGTGCCTGTTCCAGAACATTCGGGTGGACGAATCGGGAACTATAGAGATCGGGGTCAACCAAAGCAGGCCAAGTGACCGGCTGACGTTCCGCGTCGAACGGGATCTCCTATTCGTCGTGTCAGCTTGCCCGAATGACATGTTCAAGCAACCTCCGCTCCAATCCACTGATCTGGCACTGATTGTAGGAGCAGCTTGACCATGTCCACGGTCATCAACAAGCCTGTGCTGCTGAAAGCGACAGCCGGAGAGCAAGTGACGCTCGAGGTCAAAAGCGCAGGCGCCGGAGCAGCCTTGTTCGCCTGGGCAACGGCAGACTGCTATGAACAGCTTAGCGACGCCTATACATTCATGGAGTTGCGCAAGGTCTCACCGGAGGCAGGTGACGTTCTTTACTCGACATTGCGAAGACCGTTCTTGACGCTTGCGGCCAGCAGTCCTCCACGAGCGATCGATCTGCTTTTGCACGATCGCTGGCATGAACGCCCTAAGTCCGCTTCGATATTGTGGGATATCGCGCGTGATCAAGGTATCGTGTCGCCCTCGGTCAAGGATTGGCCCTACGCTATCAATCTTTTTGTATCTACGCGTGTCACGCAATCAGGGGACCTGGTCGATGAAGCGCTTGTTGCGCCTGCCGGAAGCCAGATAAGACTTGCGGCGCGCGTCGATATGATACTAGCGCTCCTCCCCGCGAGGGACGGCTCTCTCAGCTTCGCACCGTAGCACCTCATCGCCTACCCGAACCGTGCTAAAGGAAAATAATTACCTCGACAGTCTAGAGAGGTGTTTCGCTGGATACTCAACGGCTTGAATGACACGTGGATTGATCGGAGTTGTGCGACACGTTCGCAGCACATGTGTACTCAGGTCCTCCTCTCAGTTATTGGTCCGCTGTAGAGACCCGATCGACAACGTGCCTTTTGGCCCTAATGAACTGCACCATATCCGAGAGCGATACCTGTTGGATGAAACTCCTCCTCCTCAACGGTCGCCTCGAGCCGCAGCGCTTTGGGGTTCTTGTCGGTGACGTTCGGCAGCGGCATGCCTTGTCCGATCCAGGCCGACAACAACGTGCGAATGGTATTACCGTCGCCGGCTGGAGGGATCGCGTCGAATAGTTGACCAAACGGACTGGTCTCCAGCTCGGATAGGACTTTGCCATTCGCTGAACTAGCGAGTTTCACCTTGAGAGAGTGAAGAAAGCGCCCCGCGGCAACCGAAAAGTCGGACGCGTCCCGAAGGCTCAATAGACCCCTCACCAGATCGTCCTGCCCGGACTGCCGATCAGTGACGCGCAGTTGAGTCATCATATGGTAGACGGAGCGCACCATCGCCCAGGCAAGCCAGTTGTCATACTTCGTGATCACTGCGCGCGCCCGATCCACCTCGTTGTGAGGCGAAGTCCCATTTGCTGCGCGATGGGCCTTGTCGATGACCTCTAGCCAGAGAAATACGCGCCGCGGTGAGGCAGTCTGTCGCAGGCCTCCAAACTGCTCGCCGGCGATCTGCTCCACGAATTTGAACTTGGTTCGGCATGCCTCATCAAGGCGGCGTTCGTCCAACGATTTGGGCCGCTGTCGGTCTCGCTGCTTGAACGATGGTGCTTCATCCTGCACCCAGGCGCGCCACAGCTTGATTTCGGCGTCGTTGAATACGCGGAACATGGCGCCGCCGAACTCAAGCAGTTTGAAGAAGCGGCTCGCGTCGGGATTACCGGGTACGATGTAGCCATGTTCGATCAGACCATCGAGAAATGCTTTCGGATCGTTGAAGAACTGGTTGATCGGTACGCTGCCCAGCTTCTTGGTGCCGTGGTTATATTGACCGTAGAGCTTCTTCGCGCCAATCAGCTGGAGGAGCTGATCCTCGACGGTACGGGGCTCTCTGAGGACATGGATGATCTGCTGCATGAGGATAGCGAAGGTGAGGGCGTAAGCAACGTAACCATCCCAGATGCGGGACCATTGCTCTTGCACAGCCTCCTCTCCGCCATGCAGCATGACATTGTGGAGGTAGATCTTCACCGCTCGGAGGATTTGTCCCGCGTGTCCATCCTCGGCGTTGTCGATGGCGATATGGAGCCGGTGGAACTTGGAGCTGAGGCCGACATTCTCGAGGATTGACGCGGCACGGTGTAGTTCCAGTGCCGTCCACTCGAGCCAGAGCGTCATGCCAATGATCTCGGGATAGTACAGGCTCGGAAACTCCGAGATTCCAAGTTGAAATGTGGCGCTCTCGAAAGCGGCGTCGAGAAACTGGGGATCGAAGGCGAACGCGGAACTTGCAACGGGCGCCGGATAGAAGCCGAAGGAATGGCAGAGGTCGCGGTAGACATTTGCGTGATTCTGCGAGACGTCGCCGTCGCCGAGCTCCTCGTTGAAGATCGAGAACAGCGTCGAATTCACCTCATCCATCGGTCCCATGCGGTGCACGTTGCGCAGCCAGGCGCCGTCAAGGAAATTGAAGGGCGTAAGCTGCTTGATCCGCTCGATGACGTTTTCACGGGTCGCAAAGTAGGGGTTGTGCTCTTCGTTCGCAGCGTTGTAGGGCCTTCCGTTCTGGGTCAGGCCGAACTCCATGCAGTCGTCATAGATGTCCTTCATGCGCGCTTCGAACACTTCTTCCGAGTACCGGAAGGGCCGCACGTTGTTCATGAAGTTGAACGCGCTCGGCAACTTCTGCACGTCGCGCGCCGCTTGCAGGACGCTCTCCACATACTCCTGCGCCTTGCCGAGGCAGCCGCGGTGGTTCTCCAGATTGAGCAGTGCATGGAACAGGTAACGAATGTCCATGCCCGCGTAAGGCAGGCGCTCCGTCTCGACATAGACATCCTCGCCGCTGGCGGCGCGGATCCGCTGGACGAAACCGAGCTCGTGCCAATAGCGCACCATGTCATCGGCGCCGCGGCGCGCCGCGTCTCGCGGATCATCGCGCGTCGCAGCAGGATTCTGCCAAGGTCGACGCAACAACGTGCTAACACCGAGGCCCCGGTCCCACTTCACGCGCCCCTCTAGGCCTTCGCGGACGCTTTTGCCTCCCGGCAGCCACAATGAATTGACCTCGTCGAATACGTCCTGCGGAATGACGTCGTCAGGCCGCGCGGAAGGCCACCAGTTTTCGCGGCGCAGATAGAGCCCGGCTTGCCAGGGTAAGCTCAGGCTCGACGTCAGATCACCGGCCTTGATTGGGCCGCGGTTGATCCGAAAGGCGCCGGCATAGGTGGCAGGGTCCTTTGCCCGCTGGCCGACCTCGACCCCAGGGGCGAAAGGACCGCCGACCGCCCGGTCCAACACGATGCGCTGCAACTCGCTCACGCGCTCGTCCGGCGTCTGGCCAGCGGACGCCTGTGGCGGCTGATCCGCAGCTTCCGCAGTGGCGGCCGTCGCCTGCTTCCATTTCTCGAGCAGACGATATTGCCGCGGCAGCAGCGAGAACCAACTCGTAGGGATGCCGGGCTGGCCGGGCCCTCGATCGCCATAGAGCGGCGGCATATACCGCGCGGTGGCCTGCTTGATGGCCGCGCTGCCTTCTGCCGTCGGATCGCGCAGCATTGCGAAAATACGGGCGCGCTCAGTGCCGGGCTGACAATGTGCGAAGGAGAATCGATGGCCTCTGCGGGCGTCATTACTGACCCACCCGATGTTGTCCATGCGGGAGAGCAACGACTGCAGACGCTCATTGTCGGCTTCGGCCCTTTCGCTCAGCCATCCCGCATTGATGGCGATCTCCTCCGCCACATCGTGGAGAGTGACCAGTGCATCAATACGGGGCGCATAGTCCGGTGGCCCCACCACCACCCATGCCGCATCCTTGGGGTCTGATACGTCGATCCGGCGTCCGTCAGGCAGTGTAACGACCGCTGACACCGGGCCATCCGAGACGTCGTCGTACCAGTAATCATTGTTAGCCCAGTAATCGGTGCTTCGCGCATCGGCGCCGATCGGATTGTCTGGAACCGTCGATTCCGCGCGCCCGAGGCCGCCGAGCACGAGCAGCCGCCCACCATCATCGACCTGGAGCTCGCCGAGGTAGACGGGCGCACCGAGAAATGTGCCGGTGTCGAACCGTCGATTATCGGAAGTACCCGAGGACGCGATAGTTCGCGTGCCGGGGTCGATGATCAGCTCGGTGCGCTCGTCGGGCTCGCGCGTGTCGGGATATTGATGGGAAGCGCCGTTGCCGTTGCGCAGCCGCGGCGGCGCGTTGCCCGCAAGGCCATCCTGAAACCGATGGGAAGCGCCTTTCTTGTTGACGAGATGAGCGCTCCATTCGACTTCGACGGTGGGTTCGCCGTCGGCTGATCTTAAGGGTAGCTCGCCGAGATTGTTGCCATCTTTGTCGTAGCCGTAAAGCCTGAAAAGAGCAGCCTGTCGCCGGACGCGGCCGTTCGTATCCTTGTAGCCGCCGGCGGGGGCATCTCTGGTCCCCTCGGGAGTATCCGCGGCGACGTAGAAGCTGTCCGGGCTGTTGCCCACGCGCGCGATCCCGATGCCCGGATGAATCCGGCAGCTATGGACATCAGAGAACGGGTAATCGGTGTTCGCTGTCCTTGCCATATCCTTGCTCCTCAGACCGGCGCTAGGTGCTTTCAAAGTCCTCGACGCCCGGCGCGGGCTGGAGGCTGGTCACACGCACGTCCACGATCGCGGTCTGTCCCTGGCTGTTGCGCTCGAGCGCCGCGGCGAGTTGGCCGCGGAAACTTTCGATAGTCTCCACGGGGAGGTGCGCGACGCCTCGCGCGATCGTGGCGAAGCTGCTCTCCAGCCCGAATCGCGTGTTCTCGAAGCCATGCTTGCGCCACTGATATTCCAGCCAGCCGAAACCCTGGTTGTTGAGAACAACGTAGGTGACGGGCAGGCCATAAGGGATCGACGTGAACAGATCGGCGCGAGCGATATTGAAGGCCCCGTCGCCCACCAGCGCAACGACCGGCCGATCGGGCCTCGCAGCCTTTGCGCCGATTGCCGCGGCGACGCCGAAGCCAAGGCTGGTCTGTTCGCTCGGGACGATGGATCGCTGGTCGCGGCCGAGCGCGAACGAGGGATAAAAATACGACCACATGTCGAGCAGACCATTCTCCTGCACCAGAATGCTGTCGCGCGGCAGTGCGGCTTCGAGTTGCTCCATCACCGCCGGCAGCGAAACGGCGTCAGTCTGCCTGGCTTGTTTGAGGGAGGCCGTTCGTGTCTCAAAGCTGATAGCCTTGCCGCGCCGGATCTGCTCCAGCCAAGCCGGCCGACTGCCGAAATCATCATCCTGCAACAGCCGATCGGTGATGCCATCGCACGAGGCGACGATCTTCGGACCGGAATATGCCGTCGACATCTCCTCGCTGGTGATATTGATCTGGAGTACGCGTCCGTGGAGGCGCTTGGAATCCAGCAGCAGCGTGGCTGTCTCCTCCAGACGGCTACCGAAGCTCACCAGGCCGTCACAGTGCTCCCACAGCTCGCGCAGCGACTTTGCCGTATAGAGGCCGGCCAGGCCGCAGAACAGCGGATGCTGCTCGTTGACCGCGCCGCGGCCCGACGCGGTGGTGAACACCGCAGCGCCGACTCTGGCCGCCAATTCGTCGTACCCGACCGTCCTATTTCCATCGAGTGCGCCGCCACCGAGCAGGAAGAGCGGTCGTGCCAAGCGTCGGATGAACCTCTGGACCTCCGCGGCAGCCGAGGCAGACAGATAGGGATGATGCCGCACCGGCGGATCGTAGGCGATGTCCGTCGCCGGCACGTCGGCGAGGTCTTCCGGAATTTCGACGTAGGTCGGCCCGGGGCTATCATTCGTGGCAATGAAGGCCGCCCGCTGGATCGCCCACTGCAGCTGGCCCCCGTGCTCGACTCGGTATGCCCACTTCACCAGCGGCCTGACCACCGCGGTCTGATCGAACTCCTGGAACGCGCGCGCGCCGAGGCGATGGCGCGCCGTGCCCACGGCGACCAGCACCACAGGCGCGCACGAAGCACGACTTTCCAGCACACCGGTCAACGTGTTGGTGACAGCCGGTCCTTTACCTACGATGCAGATGCCGAGCTTGCGCGAGGCCAGCGCATAACCGGTCGCCATGAACATCGCATTACGCTGATCTTTGGCGACAACGAAGGTGATATTGCGGCCCTCGAGCGCCTTCAGGATGCTGAGGTCGTCGCCCGGAATTCCGAACACCGGGTTGGTGCCGGATGCTTCGATAAACCGGGCAATCTCCCTCCACGCCGACAGCGCTTGACTCATGGCCGTTGCCCCACCATGCGGGCGATGGTCTGGGACAGCAGAATCGGCTCAATGCGAAGGTCGCCGTTGCGCCATGCGTAGTTCGCCATTCGGCCATAGCCACCGAACGGGGTGTTGCCGTCCTCAATGTCGAAGAGCGTGCAGTTGACGGAGACCATGTGTCGCTTGCGCAGGAAGTCCTCTATCTCCGGGACGGCGTAGACGCTCGCACCCAGCGCGCGCTCGGTATAAATATCCAGCGAGAGTTCGCGGACGAGGTCATCGGTGCTGTCGTAAGCGATGACATTGAAGATCGGGCCAAAGAACTCGACGATGTCGGCACGATTGTGCAGCGAACTAAAGATGACCGTGGGCTCGACATGCCGCGTGGAGTATCTCACTGCGCCGCCATGCACGATCCGCTCCTCGTTCTCCAGGAGATATTTGGAGATTTCGTCTAGCGCCGAGCCGTAGAACAGCGGCCCGTAATCAGCATCGGCATGTTTGCGTGATCCGAATTTCAGTTTCTCCAGGGCCAATTGAAGCCTTTCGAGGAACAGGGCGCTGTGGGTTCTTGGCACGAAAATCGCATCGGGGCCCATGCAGTCCTGCCCCGAATTGAACAGGCGGACCTGGATGAGATCGCGGATCGCCTTGTCGAAGTCCGCCAGCGGGCCAACGATGAACGGGTTCACCCCTTGCCCAAAGAAGACAAACAGCTGTTCGCGCGGCAGCGACTTTCGCAGCTTCTCCGAGTTGCCGAACGTTCCGGTGAAGACCACGACATCCGCATCCCGCGCGACCCGTTCGACGAAGACCTTCTGCTCATGCGTCACAAGGTCGATCGGCAATCGGTGAGTCGGGGCGAGCAGCCGGTGCAGCCGCTCCATCGGCTCTTTCACGTAGCTCGACGGTCTCAGCGAAATCCTGCGAATGTAGAGTGAGGGAACGACGGCATACAGGATGTAGGAATAGAGGAGAACATTGGACGGCATGAAGGCGGCGAGGTGGTTCAGCGCCTTGGGCCGATTGTTGATCACTTCATCCGCGGCGCCCGACAATGCGCGTTCAGACGCCTGGATCTCGGCTTCAGCCGCCTGGAACGTTGCCGTTTCGGTAAGGATGTCCAGGACCGCGGCTCGTTCGGAACGCAGATAGTCCCGAAGCCTCTCAATCGCATCTAGCCGGTCCGCCTGGAGAATCGGAGGCGCGGTCGCGACATTGTCGACTGCAGGGAAGGCATCATTGAGACGATTCATGGATAGTGCCTTTTTGCTGTTTCCAGGAGTGTCGAAGCATAGTTTTGTCAGATGTCCGGTGCTGTTCGCCGCGTGGCGGAAGGCCTCGCCGATCATCTGTAGCGATTGAGGCCGCGAACCAGCCGCCCGGCGTTGCGCATCGTGCGTCGTCTGTCTTGTTCGAGCCAACAGAGTTGCATCGGCCACCTACATCGTTGCACGATAGATCGGGCGGCGACCAAAGCATGGCGTCGCTAGCTCGTTCTTTGTCCGGAACGGGCGTGCTCCGATTCGTTGATGAGATATCTGGTTGCGGTCCGGTTTCTGCGGTTTCAGTGATCTATATCGACCGGTCAGTCTAGTTTTATGGCGACGATGCCTCGAGTCAAGGCACGATTCGCAATCTATGAGAGAATGCAATGAAGCTTCCAATCAGTCCGTGCCTCGCTGCGCATCTAATGCTGTGAGACGTGTCGCCGCAGCATGAACGTTCTTGCTGCTGGCGCGCGTGACCGATGCGGAGAATCTGAGTCGGGCGGAGTACGTTGCCGCTTCGTCGTGCATAAGGCGCGCGATGTGCACGCCTGACAAACTCATCTGCTAATTGTGACAGTAAATTGCGGGCTTCACGTCGTGCTCGGTTCTGCCCATCCGATGCGCTTGCTGCGGCCCGCGCTCAAGCGGGCTTGGCGCGAGTGGTAAGATAGAGGAAACAAAGCGCGCTCAGCGCCGTCGCTAGCAAATTGAAAAAAGTCGCTGTGCCGAGAGCGTGTCCGTAGTGATAGCTCCTGGTCTCTAACGTGAACGCGAGCGGATCCGACAGATCGGCGAAGAAGATCACGCCGACGATCGCGACGCCAAATGCCGCTCCCAATGTCTGCATCGTACCGACCATCCCGGAGGCCATGCCGGCCTGCGCTTCGGGAACCGTGGAAAGGTTGGCGTTGAGTGCGAGCGGAATGGTCAGGCCCTGGCCGAAGCCATTGAAGATCAGTGAGGCAATCAGTAGCGGCGCGCTGGTCGGAACGATGAAGGCGACAAGGACAGATAGCGTCAGACCGATGAAAAAAGCGGCGACGCCGAGCAGCAGGGATCGGCCCCCGATCTTCCGTACGATAAAGGGGCTGAGACGCGCAGCGGTGATGAACGCAAGCGCGGTAGGAGTGAAAATCAGGCCGGCAACAAGCGGACTGTGGCCGAGGCCGGCTTGCAGGAGCAATGTCAGCGATAAGAAGAACGAGCTGATCGAGGCGAAGAACAGGAAGACGCCGATCACGCCGGCGAGCAGGCGGCGGTTGGACAGCATGGTGATGTCGAAGATCGGAACCTCGCCTCGACGCACAAGCGCAGCTTCGAAGCGCGCAAACAGATAGAAAACCGCGATCGAACTCATGGGGAAAATGATCGACCACCATGGCCAGCCGTGATCCTGCCCTTCGAGGAACGGAACGAACAGAATCAGCAGAGCCGTGGCGAGGATGATCGCCCCCTTGACGTCCAATCGGGCGGGAACCGGGGCCTTGGTTTCGATGATCCACATCGAGCCGAGCACGAGCATCAACAGGCCGACTGGGATGTTGATCAGGAAGACGAGGCGCCAGCCGAGGCCGAATAGGTCGTAGGTGACGAGCAACCCTCCGCCGATCTGCGCGATCGGTGAAGCCAGACCCTGGACGATGCCCATGATGCTAAAGGCCTTTGGGCGCGTTTCGCCTTCGAACAACACGCGGATGGTCGCCAGTATCTGGGGCATCAGGAGCGCTGCGCCGATGCCTTGCAGGACTCTCGCAGCGATGAGGAAGGCTGCCGATGACGCCACTCCGCACATGGCCGATGCGACGGTGAAGATGCCCGTTCCAATCAAGAAAAGCCGCTTTCGGCCATACAGATCGCCGAGGCGCGCGCAGTTCATGAGAAATACGCCATAAGCGGCGCTGTAGGCGACCATCACCAGTTGCAGATCGGCGGGAGTCGCATGCAGGTTCTGCCGAATCCGCTCCAGTGCGACGTTGACGATGAACAGGTCGAGGGTTGTCATGAATATCCCCGACACCAACACCGCCAGCGAGTACCAGCGATCACGTTCAGGCTTGCCGGGAGCTTGGACAAGTCCAATGCCGACAAGGTGTCCCTGGGCTACATTCTGGTCGGCCGACGACGCGAGTTTCATAGGAAGCTCCCTGCCTGTCCTTCGACGCTCGATGTCTGCGGTCTCGCCGTTTGCCAGCTGGCATTGTCCGCAGCGCCGAAGCCGCGCCTGCACGCGCGCGGACCGCGGTGCTACGCGCACGACACGCATTCGGCATCTATCTGCGGATGATCCTGACGCGGCGTGGCTCGATTGACCACTGGCACAAATGCCGATTATGATGAATATCGTGTCAACTGCGCGGGTGACCTCTCATGAGCGCTCCGAAGATCGCCATTCTGACCTACGACGGGGTCAACACCTTCGAGCTCGGCATCGCCATGGAGGTGTTTGGTCTGCCCAGCATGGGCCCCGATTGGTACGACCTGGCAGTCTGCGGCGATCGAAAACGTGGAGCGACGTCGAGTTCGTGCAGCGTTCAGATCAAAGCCGGCAGAGGGCTGGATGCGCTAGACGACGCAGACACCGTGATCGTGCCGGGGTGGCAGGATATTGACGCGCTGCCGCCGCGCAATATTCTCCAGCGCCTGAGGGCGTCGCACGCCCGCGGCACCAGGATTGCAACGATCTGTGCAGGTGTGTTCGTGCTGGCGGCGACAGGCCTATTGTCGGGGCGGCGGGCCGCGGTGCATTGGGCTCAAGCCGAAGCACTCAAGCGAAAGTACCCGGATATTGAAGTCGATTCCAGCGTTCTCTACGTCGACGATGGAGACATCCTGAGTTCCGCAGGCCGCGCTGCCGGATTGGATCTTTGTATTCACATCGTCGAGCGCGATTTCGGGACCCGTATCGCCAACGATGTTGCACGCCGATTGGTTGTTCCAGCTCATCGGGAAGGAGGCCAGGCCCAGTACATTCCTCGTCGCACACGGCCCGTGCGGAATTCCATGGGTGATCTCCTGGCCTGGATCAAGCAGAACCTCGAAGAAGACCTGGCGATCGAGAGGCTTGCAGAACGAGCTCGCATGTCGCGCCGGACTTTCATCCGACGTTTCGTGGATGCCACGGGTGCCATGCCGGGCGAGTGGATCACGCTCGAACGGATGAATCACGCGAAGACGCTGCTCGAGGATACTCGGGCCTCTATCGAACAAGTCGCCGAGATGTCGGGGTTCGGCTCTGTCGATACCTTGCGTCACCATTTTCGCGCACATCTGGCGACAAGCCCGACGCGTTACCGGGCCTGTTTTCAAAAGACCTTTCCGGAAAAACGCCGCAGCTACTGACCGCAAGATGGCATAGCACTGCGGCTGCCCCGCGGGACGGTGCCCGTCACCTGCGCGCTTACGTCTCGGCAAGCGATGGGGAGACGTGCCCAGCCTGCTATGGCGTCGGGCCCGTTCGTGCTCTAGTCTTGAGTTGGCGAAACCAATCCGTTCTTGTCTGATGCAATCGAAGAGACAAAAAATCCTGGAGACGGCGATCCGCTTGTTTGAGCTCGAAGGCATTCAAGCCATCGGTATCGAGCGAATCATAGCGGAATCCGGGGTCACCAAGATGACGATGTACAATCAGTTTGGATCCAAGGAGGCACTGATCGTGGAGGCGCTCGAGGAGTGCGCACGGCGTTCCATGGAATCCTTGAAGGCGTTTGTCGACCAGAGCCGTTCCTCTCGCGGCAAGGTGAAGGCGATATTCCTTTGGCATGATCGGTGGTTTCGTCGTGCCAATTTCGAAGGTTGCGTGTTCAACAACGTTGCGGGCGAAATTCATGACGGAAATCCCGCTGTCCGCCGCGTGGTAGTTCGCTACAAGCGTGACATGGAACGATATATCGCATCTGTCCTGTTCGACCAGGGGATTGAGTCATCCAAACAGTTAGCGACGCGTATCATGCTTCTCGTCGAGGGAGCCACCGTGCTGGCCTATGTGACGGGCAAACGTGACGCGGCCATCAAGGCATGGGAAGCATTTGAGCCCTCGCTCAAGGCATGAGAGCTTCCTGAGGCGGTTTGAAATGCGGCGGGCGGACCGCAAGAGCCGAGGCCCGCCAATCGCGGTTCCTGTTACTCCGCTGCAGTCCGGTGAGCTGCGATGGCGGGGCCGAACTCAAGAGTCTCCCCGTCGTCTGGGATGCGGAGCTGCGCGACAGATATTCCGCGCGCGAGCGCATGTTTCCGCAAATCGGTGCGCCCGACCGTTGCGTGATCCAGCGAATCGAGATGGGTCGCGACGACGACAGCTTGAGGCGCGGCATTACAGATCGCCACGGCCTGTTCGGCGTCCATGGCGATCTGCTCGCCCTCCCACAGCGCGCCGCAGGGATGGATGACAATGGCGTCGGGGCGAGTATCACGTATCGTCGCCTCGACGGGCGGATAGAACACCGTGTCGCCCGACCAGTAGAGCGTCGGTTCGTTCGGGGCTTCGATGATGAAGCCGATGACGGGGCCCATCTTCTCGACAACGGCGCCAAAGCCATGCCGTCCGTCGCGCCGCGTCAGTTTGATGCCCTGCCAATCGATGGTCTCGGTCAGTGGCGTCACGTTCTCGAAACCGAAAGAGCGGATTTTGTGCTCATCGCCGGGCTGGCAGATCAGCGGCAGTTGCTTTGGCACCAGGGATTGAGCGAGCGGATCGAAATGATCCGAATGTAGATGAGAGACGATGACAAGCTCAACACCGGCGAGAATCTCGTCGGTGCTGCTCGGAAGATCCACTAGCGGATTGCGCGATCGCCCCGCATTGGCTGGCCTACTGTGCTTCGGCGCAAAAAAAGGATCGACCAAGATCGTCCGGTCGGCCACCTCAAGTTTTAGCGTTGCATTGCGCAAAAGCCTCAGTTTCATCGATGTATTCCTCGTGAGCTTGATTTCGAGGTTGCGGCTCAGGCGACGCCAGCATCGAAAGACAATGGTGTGCCTGCTAATGGATGATCGTTCGCGCGCATACGCGCTGGCCAGTGGCCGGGATGACATTTGTCGTGAACATCATGCCATTCTGTTTGGCTGATTGGGACGAGGCTCATCACAATGGGCGGCATGCAACGACCGAGCTCGTGAACGTAGTCGTGCACGCGGCGGCGAGAGCAGCCTTCCGTCGACACGTTTGCCACGTCAAGGCCGCTCAACTCGGCATGTGTCGCGACACGATACGCAACGGCATTTCCAAAAATGGATTAAACGCGAAACAGAAAACGTGTCCGCAGCCTGAGCGTGGTGGGTTCATCGCTTTTTCCTTGCAGCCCTCGACATTACGCATCGGCAACAACATCATTGGCGCTTCTTGAGCCAGCCCTATTCATTTCGAGATCATCAGAATGTCGTCTCGGTCATGCTTCCGGTCGGACCCGCGCACGAAGGCGAGCGAGTCGTGATGTCATCGAATTTCCTCACACTTGATGGCATCAGCAAACGCTACGGCGAGCTGCATGCGTTGGAGTCCATTTCTCTCGACGTTGCCGCCGGTGAATTCTTGACGTTGCTGGGACCATCCGGGTCCGGCAAGTCGACGCTGCTTGCGGTCCTCGCTGGCTTCACGGAGCCGGACCGCGGCTGCCTCTCCCTGAACGGGGACGACATCACGCGCCGTCCGCCGGAGGCGCGTCGGTTTGGCGTTGTGCCACAAGGTTACGGCCTTTTTCCTCATTTGACGGCCTACGAAAACATCGCCTTCCCATTGCGCGTGCGCCGCACTCTCAGAACGCGCATTGACAACCGTGTTCAGGAGGTGATGGAACTCCTGCAAATTGAAGGCCTCGGCAACCGCCTTCCAATGCATCTTTCCGGTGGACAGCAGCAGCGCGTCGCCTTGGCGCGCGCACTCTCCTTCGAGCCGAATCTGTTGTTGCTGGACGAGCCGATGAGTGCGCTCGACGCGTCCTTGCGGCGCGACTTGCAGGCTGAACTTGTTCGGCTTCATCGGCAGGTTGGGACAACCTTCATCCATGTCACCCACGACCAGCAGGAAGCGCTCGCTCTGTCCGACCGCATCGTCGTGCTGAATCAAGGCCGGGCCGAGCAGATTGGTTCGCCCCGCGCGATCTACGATCGCCCTGCCAGCCGCTTCGTTGCGAGCTTTCTCGGCAAGAACAATTTGCTGGACGCGATTGCGCAGGTCGGAGCCGATGGCAGGCTCCAGTTTCACTGGCACGGCCACAGGATTGCAGCGAGGCCCGGAGCTGGACCGCTAACTGCCGGCCCCTGCGTCCTTGTAGTTCGTCCCGAAGCCATCTTGCTTGACCCGGTTCGAGGTGGAGCATCGCATTCGGACGAGCGAGTTCGCGGCAAGGTCGTCAGCCGGAGTTTTCTCGGCGCCTCAACCGACATCATCGTGGCTGTAGGCGACGACACCTTGATGGTCACGTTGCCTGCTGCCGCGCCCCCGATCGCACCCGGCGATGACGTCTGGCTCACCTTGGACAGCGAACGCCTGTGGTGTCTGCCGAGCGGCGGTGCGGCGCCGTGCGAGCTCTCCTCGGTTTCGTCGGAGCTGGCGGCATGAGCCCCGAGTTGACGGTAAAAAGAGGGCCGCCACGCGCATGCCGTCCAATCGCATTGGTCCACGAATGGTCCGTGCAGGACCGGATGCTGGCTGGCTCCGCCTTCGTGCTCGTGGCGTGCTACCTCGTCCCGCTAGCGGGTGTGGTTGGCCTGAGCTTTCTGGTGCCGAAGCCGGGAGCCGGAAACTACGTGGCGGTCCTTCTGAACCCAACAGTTCGCTCGGTCGTCGCAACCACCCTTTGGATCAGTTGTCTGACCGTGAGCATCACGGTGCTGTTGGCATACGTGACCGCTTACGGATTGGTGCAGGCCGATCCGGCCGCACGAAAGCTGATGCTGGCCGGTGTGCTGCTGCCGTTATGGATTTCCGTGCTCGTCCGCAACTACGCATGGATAGCCTTACTTGCGCCCGGCGGAATAGCCAATGGCATCCTGCTGCACTGGGGCTGGCTGGAGCATCCCTTGTCGCTCGTGCGCAATACGTTCGGCGTCGTTTTGGGCATGGTGCATTACATGCTGCCTTACGCGATCCTGCCGATCTACGCCCAGATGGCCCAGATCGAGGGAGCTCTGCCGCAGGTGGCGCGCTCGCTGGGCGCAAATCGCCGCCAAGCGTTCATTCGCGTCTTCCTGCCTCTGTCGCGGCCCGGCGTGGCAGCCGCGACGTTCATCACCTCGATCATGTCGCTCGGCTTCTATTTGACGCCCGCCATTCTGGGCGGGGGCAAGACCGTCATGATGGCGGAATTCATATCCGTCCAGGTGACGGAAACGCTGCGCTGGGACATCGCGACGACTCTAAGCACCTTGCTCCTGCTGGTGACAGGCGGCCTGGTCTGGCGGTTCAGTCACCTGCTCGACGTGGCGATGGCCAAGCCGAAGACATGAGCACGCGATTACCCGTGATCGCGGTCCCGTTCGGGGCCGCGCGCTACATGTCCCTCGTTGTGGTGGCATTCCTCGTGCTGCCGCTGATTGCGATCGTGCCGATGTCGTTCAGCGACACCCGCTTCCTGTCGATGCCGCACGGCGGGCTGTCCACACTGCACTATCAGCGTCTGTTCGGCGAGCAGATTTGGCGGGATAGCCTGCTGCAGAGTGTCAGCATAGCGTTTGTGGCGGCCATTCTTGCCGTGCTGCTCGGCCTCGCATTCTGCCTCGGTGCATGGCAGAGACAAGGCCGCGGGGTTCGGCTATTGCGGGTGCTGATGCTCGGGCCGTTGATTGTGCCCGGAATCATTCACGCCGTCGCCTACCACCGCGCCTTGTCGATGCTGGGCCTGTTCGACAGCTTCACGGGAACGATACTCTTGCACGCGGTCAAGGGGCTGCCGTTCGCCATACTCTCGATTTCCGCCGCGTTGTCCTCGGTGCAACCGGCGACGCTGCAACTTGCCCGCAGCTTCGGAGCCTCGCCGATACAAGCGCTCCTGAAGACGCTGCTGCCGCAGATACAAAGCGGCATTGCGGCGGGCTTTGTGCTGGCCTTTGTTACCTCCTGGGACGAGATCGTCGTGACGCTGTTTATCACGAGCCGCAACCTAAACACGTTACCGAAGCAAATCTGGCAGAGCCTCTTCCTAAATCTCGATCCCATCGTGGCGGCGTTAGGCACGCTAGCGTTGGTCGCGACATTGCTGGTGCTTTCGTTCCTGTGGTTACGGGGCGCCCGCGCTCTTGCCGGTGCCGGTTCAATTTGAAAGGAGATGTCGTGTCTGAATTTTCCCAAGATGCCGATTATATGCAGCACCTCGAGTCCTCGCTCCGCGCGACCATGCAGGGCAAGACCGTCCATCGACGTCACTTCCTCCAGCTCTTGTCAGCACTTGGAGTTGGCGCAGGTTCGCTGACCTTCTCATCTTCGGCGAATGCCCAGCAAGGCGAGCTTGTGGTTGCCAATTGGGGTGGCGACGCGCTTCCCGCGCACCGCGACGTCCTCGCGGCGGAGTTTGTCAAGCGCTATCCTGGTAGCCGGGTCGCATTTGACACCACGGGACCGACGCCCGGAAAGATCAAAGCCATGGTCGAGTCGGGCAGTGTCGCTTGGGATGTGGCCGACCGAAATCTCTTGTCCGCGCTGGAGCTCGGCCGGCATGGCCTTCTGGAAAAAGTCGATGAGTCCATCGTCGACCTCAACGCGGTGCCAAGCCAGTTTCGTACCGAATGGGGCGTCGGCTCGTACTTCTTCTCTTTTGTCATCACTTACGACAGCGCACGGTTCGGTGCGGCACCGCCGCGAACCTGGAAGGATTTCTGGGACACGCAGACGTTCAAAGGAAAGCGTGCCCTACGCAACAATGTCGAAGGTGTTCTGGAATCGGCCCTGCTGGCGGACGGTGTTGAACGGGATAAACTGTATCCGCTCGATGTCGATCGCGGCCTGGAGAAAGTCCGTGCCATCAAGAAGGACACGATCTTCTACAGCAACACGTCCGAGGCCCAGCAGTTGCTCCGATCGGGAGAGGTCTCGGTCGGCAGCCTCTGGAATACGCGGGCGCAAGGCGTGAAAGAGGACACCAAGGGACGGGTCAACTATCACTTCAATGAGGCCATCCTCCTGATTGCCGCGTGGAACGTCCTGAAAGGGACGAAGAACGCCAAGGATGCATGGCGCTGGGTGGCGCTGTCGCAAGATCCGGCGCTTCAGGTGGCGCTGCTCGCGCGGCTGGGCTGGGGGCCGATCAATCCGGCCGCGAACAAGCTTGTTCCAGCCGAACTGCAGCAGCAAAATCCTGGGTCGCCCGAAAACCTCGCCCGTCAGGTGGCGACCGATGCCGAGTGGTACGCCAGAAACTATTTCGAGGTCCAGAACCGCTATCTCGACGCGCTTGCGTCATGAGCATGGCCGTCGAGGCTCCAATTGACGCCGTAGCGCCGCTCACCTTCATGGGCGCGCCCTTCGCGGCTCGCGTACCGCCGCGATCGCGAGCCGTCATCGGCGGACTTCCGTTCGATGCCGGCCAGCACGCCTCGCGCCTCGGCTCGCGGCTTGGCCCCAGGAGCGTTCGCGAACAGTCGATCCAGTTGCGCGCGGTAGATCCCGACACCGATTGTGACGTCGTGGCCGCGCTCGGACTGGTCGACGTAGGGGACGTGCGCGTGCAGCACGGCGACCTCGACGCCTCCCAGCGGGCTATCGCCGTGTTCGCCGGCACTCTCGTCAACACGAACGCGATTCCGGTGATGATCGGAGGGGACGGCAGCGTCACGCTGCCTCTCCTCCGCGCGGTGTCGCGCCGCTACCCGGAACTTGCGGTCGTGCATCTGGACGCGCATACGGATGCCTATCCGCTGGTCGGAAATGTCGGGCCGGCAGCCTTCCATCGGGCCGCCGAGGCACGGCTTATCGACCCGAAAGCATCGTTCCATATCGGGTTGCGCGGTCCAGTCTCCTCAAGGGGGCTCTATGCGCATGCTCGCCAACTTGGCTATCAGCTCGTAACAATCGCGCAGCTGTTGGACCGCGGCATCGCGGCGGTGTTCGACGAAGTGAGTCTGCAGCTCGCCGGTCGTCCCGTCTATGTTTGCTGGGATATGGACTTCTTCGATCCGTCCGTGGCGCCCGGCGTCATCACCCCGAGCTGGGAGGGCGTTACGGCCCGTGAAGGCTTGCAGGTGGCGCGATCGCTCCGCCGGATGAACATCGTTGCGATCGACATCAACTGCGTTAGCCCACCCCATGATGCCGCGGGTCTCGCCGCCTTTCTTTGCGCCCGCATCATCCTCGAATTTCTCGTCGGCCTGGCCACCGCACACCAGGCGTCCGAAAGGTAGCAACCGCCATGAATGTAGCGTCTCCCGTCACGCATTTGGACCGCGCGTCCTCGCGCGCTACCACTCGAGTGATCCGTACGTCCGAGGAAGCGCTTGCAGTTGCGCGAGAGCTTGCGCCGGCGTTGGCCGCCGGTGCATCAGAACGCGACAGGGAACGCCGCCTGCCGCACGAGGAGGTCAGGCAATTTGTACGAAGCGGATTATGGGGTATCGGCATCCGACCCGAATTCGGGGGAGCCGGGGCTTCGCTCGAGACCATCATCGAGGTCGTGGCGACCATTTCGGAGGCTGATCCGTCGATCGGCCAGCTTCCGCAGAACAACTACCTGTTGCTCGAGAACCTCAATCGCATCGGCACCGAGCAACAGAAGCGCTTCTTCTTCGCCGAAGTGCTGCGCGGCAAGATAATCGGCAATGCATTCGCCGAAGCCGGCGGAAGGGATGTGCAGGATATCCGCAGCCGCATCAGCCGAACGGCCAAGGGCCTCAGGCTGAACGCCCATAAGGTCTATTGCACCAACGCCTTGTTTGCGGACTGGATACCCATCTCCGGCGTCGACGATGACGGCAATATCGTTTATGCCTATGTCGAGCGCGATGCCGTCGGTTTATCCGTCGTCGACGACTGGAACGGATTCGGACAACGAACGTCGGCAAGCGGCACGGTGATTGCCGAGGATGTTGCGGTCAATCCAGCGCATGTCGTGGAGCGTCACAAATCATTTTCCAGTCCGAGCTTGAGCGGTCCTTTCGCCCAACTGTTGCATGCCGCGATCGACCTCGGAATTGCGCGGGCTTCCTTTGCGGAGGCGGTACGGCTTGCGCGCGCGGCGTCGCGTCCCTGGATCGACAGTGGAGTGGAGCGTCCGCAGGATGACCCTCATACGATCGCCGCGCTCGGGGATCTGCAAATCCGGGTGCACGCGGCCAGCGCGATGGTGGAACGCGCAGCTCGCATCACGGATAGTGTGAGGGAGCATCATGACGAGGCGGATGTTGCGCACGCCTCCGTGGCTGTCGCCGAGGCAAAGGTGCTGGCAAACGATACGGCGCTGTTTGCCTCATCCAAGCTATTCGAATTTGGCGGCGCAAACAGTGCTCGCACAAGCCTCAACCTCGATCGGCATTGGCGCAACGCGCGCACGCATACCCTGCATGACCCGGTGCGTTGGAAGTACCATTTGATCGGAAATTATGTGCTGAACGAACGAAATCCGCCCCTTCATAACTGGGCTTGAGAATGGGACCCCGAGATGATCAGCCGGGTCGGGCCATCAGCCAGAGGTCGGATGCGTCGTAGGTCTGACGATGGGAGGATTTGCGGGATACGAGCAACCAAAGCAAAAACGAGACGCTCATGCTTGGCATGATGTTCACGAAAATTGTCATTCGTGCTTCTAGTCGATTTCGATCCGGCCCAAATACCATCGATATGATGAGCTTTGCGGCGAAGTTGTCGGACTCGGTTGCCTGAAATCGGACAGGCAAGACGAATCGCGAGGAGTTCACAATGGCGCGCATATTGCGGGGACCAAATGGCGCTTCACTTCACGCGCTCCGAGTTCGAGGCGCGACAGCAGCGACTGCAAAATGAGCTGAGCCGACTTGGCCTGTCGGGCCTTTTGATTTTCCGACAGGAGAGCATGTATTGGCTCACCGGCTATGACACATCCGGATACTCGCAGTTTCAGTGTCTATGGTTCGGTGCTGCCGGCGATATGGTGTTGCTGACGCGTTCTGCGGACATCCGACAGGCCCGGCTGACGTCGACAATCGACGATGTGCGCCTCTGGGTGGATCGGCATGGCGCAAATCCGGCAGAGACGCTATTTGGCGAGATCCGTGATCGCTTCGCATTCGGCAGCCGGATAGGTGTTGAATATGGCGCCACGACGCTCAATGCGCAGCGCGGCAAGTTGGTGGACGCCGCCTTTGCCAAGGACGCCAAATTGGAGGATGCGTCCGAGCTGATCTCGGCTCTGCGTCTCATCAAATCTCCCGCCGAACTTGTCTATGTTCGCGAGGCCGGCCGCATTGCTGATGTGGCATGGCGAAACGGACTGGCCAAGTGCGCACCCGGAAATTCCGAGTCCGACATCCTGGCCGAACTGTACGGCACGGTCCTCAAAGCGGGAGGCGATCCGGCGGCGGGACGTTTCGTCTGCGGGGCCGGCGATAACGCCCTGCAGTGCCGCTATTTTACCGGCAAAGGAACGATCGGAGCGATCGATCAGGTGACGGTGGAGTTCGCGGCGGCATATCGTCACTACCATGTCGCCCTCATGCGAACAGCGTTGGTCGGGCAGGCGAGCGCCACGCAACGCCGCATGCATGCCGCAGCGGTTGAGGCGCTTTCCGCCTGCCAGCAACGCCTGAAGCGGGGATCTACTTTCGGTGATTTGTTCGATGCTCACGCCGATGTACTCGATCGCCGCGGGTTTCAGCACGCGAGACTCAACGCATGCGGCTATAGCCTCGGAAATTCCTATCCACCAACCTGGATGGAGTGGCCAATGGCCTATGCAGGCAATCCAGTATCCATTGCGCCGGGTATGGTGATCTTCCTGCACATGATCCTTCTCGACAGCGAAGCTGGCCTTGCCATGAGCCTGGGCGAGACGTTCATCGTGACCGATGAAGCACCCGAGCGTCTTTCGACGCTTGACCATTCACTTCCGCTCATCGCGTGAGAGCCTGATATGAGCATCGTCAATGGGCAAAGCGTCGAGGTTCGCTCGCTGAGCAAGACCTACGGCTCCACGGTCGCGCTCGATGATCTGTCCCTTACCGTGCAGGCAGGAGAGTTTCTCGCAATTCTTGGTCCGAGCGGATCGGGGAAATCGACCGCTCTGATGACGATCGCCGGGTTTGAATCTGCAGACCGCGGCCAGATCCTGATCGGCGGACAAGCCATCGACCGTGTGCCGGCCCACAGGCGCGGCATCGGCATGGTGTTTCAACGCTATGCGCTGTTTCCCCATCTCACCGTCGCAGAGAATCTTGCCTATTCGTTGCGGCGACGGGGCTGTTCCGACCTGGAAATCCGCCAGCGCGTCGCGGCGGCACTCGATCTCGTCAAGATGACCGGTCTTGGTGCGCGATCCATTGGCGAACTGTCCGGCGGCCAGCAGCAGCGCGTCGCAATCGCGCGGGCGACGATCTCCAATCCGACGGTGCTTCTGATGGATGAGCCGATGAGTGCGTTGGACAGGAAGCTGCGGCAGCATATGCAGCTGGAACTCAAGCTGCTTCAAAGAGAGCTCGGGACCACCGTTATTCTCGTCACCCATGATCAGGAAGAGGCGATGTCGATGGCAGATCGGATCGCGCTGCTCGACCACGGCCGCCTTCGTCAGGTGGGTACGCCGGCAGCTCTTTATCACCAGCCGGCCGATGCATTTGTTGCCGACTTCATCGGCCGCACGAATTTCCTGCCGCTTGCCGGCAGCAGTCTGCGCGTCGAAGGATTTGCGACGGAACTGGCCCATGCGCTTGCCACGGACAGTCCGAGAACAGGCGCAAGGGCAGGAGTGCGTCCGGAGGACGTCCTGCTCGGCCTCGAGCGCGATGGTGGCGAAGCGTGCCGCATCATCGAGACAGCCTTCAGCGGATCAACCCAAACGGTGCTGGTGGAGGCGGGCGGACACCGGCTGATCGCCGAACAGCCTGCGCGCGAGCGTGCCTGGCGGCCGGGCGAGGTGGCCGCGCTACGCTTCCGTCCGGGCAGCGTTCGTCTATTCGACCAATCGCCGGTCGCAAATCAGGAGAAGTCCCATGCCGCTTAAGCTCACCCGACGGACATTTCTAGGCGGCGCGGCGCTGGCAGGCGGCGGGCGGTTCACCTTTCCGGCACCAGTCATTGCGGGGTCAACGTTGAAAGGCAACGGCACCGTGGTCGTCCATGACGGCGGCGGGTCAATGGGGATCGCTCAGCTGAAGGCCTACTCTGAACCCTTCGAAGCAGAAACCGGAATTAAGGTCATTCATCAGCCAGGCGTTGCCTCCGGCGTGCAGTTGGCGGCAGTCCTGGCGGGGGCTCCCAAACACGACGTCGCTCTGCTCTCCGGAGGCGCGATCGCCAACTTCGAGAAGGACAAGCTCCTGCTTCCCATCGACTACGATCTCTGGGCGGGCAAGGACAGAGAGGGTTACGACGTCGTTGCGGCCGAGACGAACTACGCGCCGGCGATGATCTACTCGATGCTGATTGCGTATGAAGCCGAGAGATTGGGGAGCAGGACTCCCTCGACTTGGGCCGATCTATGGAATTCGCGGGATTTCCCCGGACGGCGGACACTTGCCACCGGGACCAATGCCGCAGATGGCGCAACTTATGAGATCGCGCTGCTGGCCGACGGGGTGCCGCCCGAAAGGCTTTATCCGCTCGACTGGAAGCGCGCCTTCCGCAGCCTCGACAATTTGCGAAGCAATGTCGTCAAGTGGTGGGCCAGCGGTGCTGAATCAGTGCAACTCCAGGTCGATCGACAGGCAACGGTTGGCAGCGCCTGGAATGGGCGCATCGATGGCGCGAACGATCAGGGGGCAAGGATTGGCAAGAGCTGGAACCAGGGCATTCTGCAATGGGCCGCCTGGGCTGTTCCAAAGGGAGCCGAGAACAGCGAGAACGCACAGAAGTACATCGCCTATATGAGCCGACCGGAGCCTCAGGCGAGATTCTCCGAGCTGATCACCTATGGACCCACCAACGCTCGCGCTTTCGAACATCTCTCGAAACACCGGGCAGACTTGATGCCTACCGCGCCCGGGCTCAAAGAGCGGCAGATTGTGCAGGACTATGCCTTCTGGAATGCGGTGGATGCCACCGGAGAAACTGGCCTGCGACGCGCCATCTTAGAGTGGGAACGGTGGGTCGCCGGAGGCTAACATCGCCAATTTCTCCGACGGGCGATGCGGACAAGTGAAACGGCTAGCTCTCCCTCTGCCGGGCGTTGTGCTTCTGGGGGCTGGCTACGCCTTGCCAATGGCTATCGTGGTCTGGATGAGCCTGCGGCATCAAGGGCGTTGGAGCACTCAAGCATACACACAGATCGTTCATACCCCGGTCTTTTTTGGAATTTTCCTCAAGACCCTCTGGATGGCGTTTTCTGTCACCGGCCTCTGTGCGTTGTTGGGATATCCCTATGCTTATTTCGTAGCGACCCGGATCCGTCGGTATGCCGCTCCGATCATGATGCTGGTGGCGATTCCTTATCTGACCAGCATCCTGATCCGGTCCTATAGCTGGATCGCAATCCTCGGCAGCTTCGGCATTGTAAACCGGCTTCTCATTTCCATCGGGCTGGCGAGCGAGCCGCTGCCGCTGGTCTTCAGCAGCTTTGGTAGCTATGTCGGCATGGTTCACATCCTTCTGCCTATGATGATCCTGCCGCTCTACGGTGCCCTGCGGAGACTTGATCCGGCGTTGATCAAAGCTGCGCAGAGCCTTGGAGGTGGCCCAGCGACCGTCTTCTGGACGATCGTTTTTCCGCTCTCGCGCCCGGGACTGGCAGCGGGCTGCGCACTGGTCTTTCTGTGCGCCCTTGGCTTTTACATCACGCCAGCCATGCTCGGGGCCCCCGGCGACTACCTGGTGGCCCAGGCTATTGAAGTCCGCGTCTCGACGTTGGCGGATTTCGATTTCGCAGCCGCGCTGGCTTGCATACTGTTTTTCGGGGTCAGCGGGTTTCTGGTCCTGTTTCGCCGAAACGTTGTTCCACTCGGACCAGCCGCGAACGATCGATGGCAGTCCAGAGGGGGCGGGGACGGCTTGCGCGGTGCTGGCCGGTATTGGCGAACGGCTATCGATCAGGTGGCGGTGGCGCTCGCCCGTTTGTGCGACGCGAGGGCTTTTCTCGCCAGTCCTTTTCTTCTCATCCTCTTCGCCCTGGTACTGCTATTCCTGCTGGCACCGATGATCGTCGTCATCATGATTGCGTTCAGCAATGCGCCCTATCTCATGTTCCCGCCTCCGGGCTTTTCTGCACGTTGGTTTAACTCCCTGCTCGGCGACCAGCGCTGGCGCAACGCCGCAGTGTTCAGCTTCAGTATGGCCGCACTTTCCGCTACCACAGCATCGCTGGTGGGGACAGCTTATAGCATCTCTCTAACCAGAGGCGCCTTGCGTGCACGCAGGATCATGTGGCTGGCCGCGATTGTCCCGATGATTCTTCCGCAAATCGTGCTCGGTATCGGGTTGTTCTTCCTCGCCGTCGCGCTAAACCTCAACGGCACCATCGCTGGTTTCTGGCTCGGCTTCACCGTGCTAGGATTTCCTTACGTGGTCATTATCATGACCGCTGCCCTGCAAAACAGCGACATCGATGTCGAGCGAGCTGCAGTCGGTTTGGGAGCCACTCCGATGGCAGCATTCTTGACCGTCACGCTGCCGCTTCTCATTCCCGCCCTGTCCAGCGCTTTCTTGTTCGCCTTCCTCGCCGGGTTCGACGATCTCGTCTTGAGTATGTTCTTGAGCTCGCCGTCCAAAACTCCACTCGCAATGTTGATGTGGCAGGATATTCATCTGGAAATCAGCCCAAAGACAGCCGTAGTCGGCGCTCTCCAATTGGCTGTGTTGTTGGCTGTATCAATGCTTGTGGTCTTCCTGAGGAAATCCAAAGGCGCAATAGAATAGTTCTGAACGATCCTATTGCGCGTAGATCGATCTCCCGGTGGTTTGCATCGTCGCCCGGCATACGCGCATGGCTTTGTTCGTACGCATGGTTGTGAATTGGCCTGCAAATCTGACCCCTTGCCCTGCCTCGATGAGGAGCATCGTCGTGGGAGGCTTGGCACAATTTTCATGATAATTGTCACTCGCGCTTCTGGTCAGTTTCAATCCGCCCCAAATATTAGTTAGTCGTATGGATGTCTCCGAAGCCATCGAGCGGCGCATTTCGGTCCGTTCCTTCAAGCCCGATCCGGTTTGCGAAAAACGGGTACTCACGCTGTTGGAGCGAGCCCGCCGCTCACCTTCGGGAGGGAATCTTCAGCCATGGCGCGTCTACGCACTCACGCGCGGTCCGCTCGACGAACTCAAGAGGCGCGCTAGCGCAAATCCCCTTGGGGAGCCTCCAGAATACCAGATTTACCCAAACTCGCTGTGGGATCCTTATCGGCGCCGGCGCTGGGAATACGGAGAGGATCTCTATGCGGTGATGGGCATTCCGAGGGAAGATCGGGCCGGCCGGATCCAGCAACTGGCTCGAAACGGGCAGCTGTTCGGTGCACCGGTCGGCCTGTTCTTCTGTCTCGACCGAAGACTGGGCTCTCCGCAGTGGGCGGACCTCGGTATCTTCATCCAGACGGTGATGCTCCTTGCCGTCGAAGAAGGACTTTCGACTTGTGCGCAGGAATACTGGTCGCGCTACCCAAAGACTCTGACGGAATTGCTCGGATTGTCCGCTGAGGAATTGGTCTTCTGCGGGATGGCCTTGGGTTTTGCAGATGAAGATCCTATCAACACACTCAGAACCAGGCGCGATTCGGTTGCCGACTGGGCCGTCCTGCGCGGCTTTAGTTGATCTGAGCCAACAGTGATCAATCTCCGGATGTCACCCAGGTGTCCCGCATGAGCTACGAAAATCCGTTGCGTGAGCGTTGGGCACAGTCGACGCCGCGCCGATGACGGCGCACATGAGGTCTGGAGCCTGCTCCGCGAGGAAGTGCAGAAGGCTCAGCAGGGGCAGTTGACGGGCGGTGTCGGCGGAAGGCGCGTTTGAGCGCGAAGATAAGGAGGTGGCTCATGTCTAGTCTAGAGACGCTGTCGCTGCTGGAGCTTGCGCACCGGCGGCGCGGGCCGCTCGCCCGCGAAGTGGGGCGGCCGTCCCCGTTTCTGAACCGGGTCCGTTCCGCAGCTCGCTGGTTAGCTGCCTTCGGACAACGCTCCCTGTTGTTGATCGCCCTGTTGCTCTTGTGGGAGGCGGCTTCCAGGCTCGGGCTGATCGATCCGGTGTTCCTGCCGCCGTTCTTGGAGGTTATCGTGGCGGGCTGGCAGCTTGCGCAGAACGGCGAACTCTATGACGACGTCTCCGCGAGCCTGCTGCGCGCCCTGAGCGGGTTTCTGATCTCGGTCGCCTTCATCGTTCCGCTTGGTCTTGTTGTCGGACAGTATGCTCGACTCGGCAATCTCCTGAACCAGTTCATCGAGATTTGCCGCAACACTGCGCCGCTTGCGCTGCTGCCGGTGGTTCATCCTGCTGCTCGAAATCGGCGAAATGTCGAAGATCACCATGGTGATCTATAGCGGCGCCCGGCCGCTCCTGCTCAACACGATCCTCAACACGATCGCCGCGGTGAAGCAGGTCGATCCGCTCCTGATCAAATCGGCGCGGACGACGGGCCCGGCGCCGCAGCAACTATTCCGCAAAGTGATACTTCCTGCGGCGCTTCCAACCATCTTCGTCGGCATTCGCCTTGCCAGCGCGTCCGCCTTGCTGGTGCTGGTCGCTTCCGAAATGGTCGGTGCCAAAGCCGGTCTCGGCTATCCCATCATCAACAGCCAGTGCAGCTTCCTGATCCGGCAGATGTATTTTGGCATTTTGGGCATCACGGTCATCGGGCTTGCGTTCAATGCCATTCTCGCAACGATGGAAAGGCGCATCATGCAATGGAAGGCACCGGTGACGCCATGAGTGTGCAGACAGGTGCGGACGTTTCAGTCCTGGGCGGCAGAGCCGTTGCTACTAGTCTAGCTTTAAGGTCACATGGCGAATGCCGCCGCTGCTGCATATTCACCTCGAAGCATTATGATAGGATAGTTTCACTCGCATCACTGGAGGCGGCGATCTGCTGGGCGAGCATGATCGCCCGCGCCATCTCGTCGTCCCGGTAGACAAAGTCGCGGGCCTCGTCGGCCACCGTTACCAAAATTGCGGCGATCAGTTCCGGTTCTGGCGGCAGCGGGATATATTCTTTGGCGCCGGCATGGATCGCCGCGGCCGCGGCGCGGGCGTCGTTGGTGATGCCGCACGCGACGATCGGCACGCAAATGTGCTCGGCTTCCAGCCGCATTACGAGGTCGCGGATGTTGAGCCCGACGTCGACCAAGAGCAGGTCGGCGTCCTTGCCGCCGCGCAATACCCGCATCGCCAGTTCATGATCCTCGGTCTGGGTGACGGTCGCGCCACCGTCGATGGCGATCTTGCTGGCCGTCGTGAGCAGTCCCTTCAAGGTGCCGACAATGAGAAGCCGCATGCTATTAACCTATATGTCTGTTCGCGTCGTCCACGACGCGAGTCTATGAAATGTCACAATATACTTTGCATGACCCGTCATGGTGACGCCGAGCTTGTCTTTCAACAGCACCGCCTCGACGCCACTAGGCGGTGATTCCTCAGTCAATCTACGTATGGTTGCTGAGTACCGGCCGTCGGTCAAGCTCAAATCTGCACCGTGCGGTGCGCCCGGAGCACCACTTCTATTGGAATATCAATCGGCGTCCCAAAATTGCACGCCGAATGACACGGCATAAACGGCTTAACGACGTCAATCCGAATGCCTGGTTGGTGCCGTTCGGATTCCACGTGAGCTAGCGTTAGCCGCGAAGGCGCTCCGCGCCATCGGCCCTCTCGAATGGCTCGCAATTATCTGTGATGCCGCCACGCGATTTCCATCAAACACCATCCTTGCCGCAGATCACGGCTCAGGCAAGCACGACATCAATTCCAATCTGATATTGCGTCCTCCGTGTTTGGTATTCGCCTCGCTGGAGGCGGTTTGCTTTATGTCGCTCTGCAGTGCAGGTCATCTATTGTCGCGACCGGCCCTAAGCGCTGCCAGCATGAGCTTACAAAGTCAACAGCGGGCCGCAGTTCGCGCCCCGCTACTCATTCGCTAGGCCGCGTGCGACCCATCCAAAAAAGATACCCGATGAAGCGGAAACGAAGACGGCTAAAGCAAGCGCCACTCGTCCGGCCAGCAAGAAGCCCATGACACCTCCCAAGTGTGCTCGTATGGCAATGAAAGCCATCCGCACAGGATAGGATTGCTCGTTATCACTCTCTCGCGTCGCCACCGCGTGAGTGTGCTCGGTATCGCTCGTCCGGCTCTCGGCTCTTTTCTTCACGGGACGGACCAATCGGATTGGAGGGGGGCTGTATTCGCTCATTGTGCAAATGCCTCCACTTTGGCTGACCGTCCAACAAATACCCGCCGGGGCCGCTCCGCCTGCGCCTCAAAGGCGGGGAGCCACGCTGCCGAGAAAAGCGCGCTACTATCCAACTTCGTTTTTCGCCGGCTGTTAGTCGGCTGCGGCGTTCAGAGACTCTCTGGCACTCCGATTTTCGAGCCTCGGCGCGAGTCCTGACGTGGGCCTAACCGAGCGAACGGATCGCGACCCAGCTTCAGCTTCAACTGTGCCAGGTCGATAAATTCGTCCGCCTGCCGCCGAAGTTCGTCGGCTATCATCGGCGTCTGGCTCGCAATCGTGGACACGACAGTCACCCGTACGCCGCGCCGCTGCACGGCCTCGACCAGGGAGCGGAAATCGCCATCGCCCGAGAACAGGACCATCTGGTCGATATACCCGGCAAGCTCCATAGCAGCGACCGCAAGCTCAATGTCCATGTTGCCTTTGATCTTGCGGCGGCCGCTGGCGTCGATGAATTCCTTGGTTAGCTTGGTGACAACCGTGTAGCCGTTGTAGTCGAGCCAATCGACGAGCGGCCTGATCGACGAACATTCCTGCTCCTCGATAATCGTCGTGTAATAGAACGAGCGCACCACCGTGCCGCGGCTCTGAAACTCCACGAGCAAGCGCCTGTAGTCGATGTCGAAGCCAAGCGCCTTGCAGGTTGCGTGGAGGTTGGCGCCGTCGATAAAGAGTGCGATTTTGTCGGATTGTGACATTGGCGTTTGACCGCCCCCGCCAATCACTAGCTTAGGCCGCGTGCGATCCATCCAAAAAAGAATCCGAGGTTAAGAGATAGTTCACGATTGTCTCCCGCTAGAAGTTGACCAACGCTGTACAACACAGACAACGCGACGATCATGGCGGAGAGATAGGCCGCAAGTTGAGTCCAGAATTCACCGTCGCGGTTGAACATTAGCGCGCCACAGCAGATGAGAACCAATCGCGGCCATCAGTTACAACAAGACGCGCGTGATCAGTCCCGCCCGTCATCAATGTGTCTCCTGACCTATGCCGCGCTTCCAACAGAAATTAGGAGCCCCGCCCCATGCAGAGGGCGGGGCCGCTCCCCATGCCCCCCAAGGCGGGAAGCCGCGCTGCTGGGAAACAGCGCGCTACTTCGGCGTCACTCAGAGACTCTGGGGCGTTCCGATTGACACCCCTCGGCGCTCTTTGCGACGTTGCGCAAGACAATTTCAGAAAGCTCCACAACCAGCTGCTTGAGACGCGCAATCTCTTCCTTGCAGCGCCTCAATTCGCGCTGGTCATCTGTCATCTCCGATGTATCAGGGTCGCTGCTATTGCAGTCTTTCATGACGGATGTAGGACCATCGGACTGGCGTCGCCTTCCGAACAGCAAGGAACGATTTCACCACACGACGCTAGTGTCGGGGATCCAGCGACAAGTACTTTGGTCCCGCAGACCGTGCTACGACAGATACGGCACGTAACGAACGAACAATCTAGTGTCTCGCCTGAGTGCGTCATCTCGGCGGAGCGTTTCATACAAAAGGCATCATAAACAATCACGACCGCACGGTCGTCACCGTCAGGTGAAGCCTTTGCCCGTCCTCCAGCAAGAGAGATAGCAGCTGGCAGTCGCTCGCGGGCTTGCTAATGGCAATCGCGACCTTGCGCCGCCCAGAATAGTATCTCAGGAGGGCTTCTCTGACGTCCTCTGCAAGGATTTCTCGAGGATCTGAAAGCGCGGTGGCTATCATGCTCTTTTTTGATCCTCTCAATTTGTGAGCGGAAAGCGGATCATGCGCATGAGTAGACGAACCTCGACGTGGATGCCAATACCAATTCCGGAGAGACCAAGACCAGCTTGGAATGAACGCAACACTGACGGCACATTAGAGGAGCGCGGGGACGATTTTTTGCGTTTTATAACGGTTAAGCGACGAAAAAAGGCGGCAACGAGCCGATCCGCGCTGTAGACACCGCATCAGCGCTTGGTCACTCCTCGCACGGAGTCTCAACGGGGACACCTTTGCGCGATCCAATACGACCATCGTCTTAAAGCCCTTAATGTCGGGGTTCACATAGAGGTGTCGCCGAGTGAACTCCTCGTATTTCGTTGCCGTGCAAGCCGAGTGCGCGCAGCTGATGCAGGATGGCGAGATCAGACCGCGATCTTGCAGAGTGCGCGCATTTCGTTCCGTACAAAAGTTGTGCGGCGATAACGATCAAGTTTTGCTTAGTTTAACAAATGGCGGCTAAAGTTCAGAGGCTAAACCTTGGAAAGGCGCACCGTGAAAACGTTAGTTCGCTTCTTACGCAATGAATCCGGAGCTACCGCCATAGAATATGGGTTGATAGCGGCGGGAATCTCACTTGCTATCATTTCCGTCGTGAATGGACTGGGCGTTAAGCTCAGCGCGAAGTTCACTTCGATCAGCAGCTCTCTGAAATAATCAAAGGCCGCCTCAGCTGGCGGCCTTCTTAGCGTGTCTCCACGTAGGCAGGACCACGCCCCGACCGTTTCTTCAAGACGGAAAGCCGGTATCCAAATAGAAAAGTATTCGTCAGCCGCAATGCGCGCGTTGCGGCTCACGCTGGCTCAGCGCTGGTGGCCGAGCCAAAACAGGGCGTGGCCAGCGAGCGCTTCGCTCTGATAAACAGAACCAGATCCAGGGCAGGGAGGCGGGGAGGAGACGAATGACCGTCAGCAAATATCAGTTCAGGCACGAGCTGCGGCAGCTGATCGAGAAGCACATCAGCGCGTCTAGCACGTTCGAAGACTACGTCCTTATCACCGGGCAGCTAGAAGAGGCGCGGTACATGTTGGACCTGGAGGCCGAGAAGTTTCCGGACGAGGAGGTCGACGCCTTCGAATTGTAGCGAGCGCTTCGCACTAGCCTAGAGGACAGTACCCGCAGCGGACCCAGACATGGCCCGTCGTCATCGTCTTCGGCTGGAGGTGCTGAAATACACTAGAGAAGCGGGCCAACTGCAGGATTTGGGCGCGAATGTGCGACTCGTTGCTTTAATCGGTTGAACGAAACGCTCCAATATGAAACCGAGACGACGCAAATGTGAAGCCGAGACGACACACTCAGGCGAGAAAGGAGATTGTGCGTTCGTTGCGTACAGTGTTGGTCGGAGCACAGGCGCCCAAAGCGCTGGCAAAGTCAGCGTGCCGGCCCAGCCCGAACAGAGGTAACGCGGATGGGAGATATAATGTTCGAACGTGATGGTGACTTGATCTCTCAACTTCTGCTTTACGTTGTTCTGTTGCTTATTCTTGCGTCTCTGATAATTGCTGCATGGCAGACTGCAGCATGACTGAAACCGATCGCGGCGAGTTGCTGGAGGCTTTGATCCAGCGCTATCGTCGCGGGCAAATCGGGATCGGGTGGCAGCACTGGCTGCTGCGTCATAATCAGTCCATTGCCCCGTAGATCCAATTGTGAGGCCCGTGGTCGAATGTCCTCCCCGAACAAGGTCGCGCTCTTCATCGACGGCGCCAATCTCCATGCCACCGCCAAGACACTCAGCTTCGATATCGACTACAAGCGCCTGCTCAAGGAATTTCAGAGTCGCGGCAATCTGGTGCGCGCCATTTATTACACCGCCATCATCGAAGATCAGGAGTATTCCTCGATCCGTCCCCTGATCGACTGGCTAGACTACAATGGCTACACCGTCGTCACCAAGGCAACGAAAGAGTTCATCGACGCCTCGGGCCGCCGCAAGGTCAAGGGCAACATGGATATCGAACTGGCGGTTGATGCCATGGAGCTTGCCGAGCATATCGACCAGATGGTGCTGTTCTCCGGCGACGGCGACTTCCGCTCGCTGGTGGAAGCGGTGCAGCGCCGCGGCGTACGGGTGACCGTGGTCTCGACCCTTTCAAGTCAACAGCCGATGATCGCCGACGAGTTGCGACGTCAGGCTGACGTCTTTACCGATTTGATGGAGCTGCAGTCGAAGGTCGGCCGCGATCCGTTGGAACGATCGACGCCGCGCGATCGCGAGTCGCGTCTCAATGCCCGGCAAGTCCCGCTGCGCGACAATGGTTCCAGGGACACGGTTTCTAGCGAATAAACGCGATTCAAACTACATCGTACGCAGTCGCCCGAGTGCGTGGGTAGCGAACGCTTCGCGCTGTTCTTCAGCCAGTCCCCGTCGCCGCGGCTCAGCGCTGGTGGCCGAGCCCGATGCCGAGCTGGTGCGCCTTGGCCCGCAGCGCAGGGATAGACCGCTTCATCTGCTTCGAGATCTTGGCGATGGGCGTCCTGGCCTTGGAGTGCGCCTTCAGCGCCTTCACGTCGTCCTTGGAATATTCGCGCCGCACGCCCTTCTTCGCCTTCGCCTTGTCTGTCCTTGTTTGCTTTGGGTGAAGCCTGGCCAGCACCAACGAGGAGCAAATCGTCCGCGGCGGCGAGCGCTTCGCGCTGATCTGAAAGGACAGCCGTGGAATAGCAAACCCTTAAGGGGTCCTGTCCTACTCACATCGAGCGGCTGCGAGGTCGCTCGGGAAGTGCCCCAAACTGAAGCCAAGACGACACGCCCAGGGGGGACAGTGAGATTGTTCATTCGTTACACGCCGTCTCCGTCGGAGCAACGAGCAGGCAGCAAATTTGCCGCCGCAAATTTGCCAATGTGTCTGCGCCAGGGGCGCCGTTGTTGTCGGCCACGAGGCTCCCACCTTCGCGGGGCAGGGGAAGAGGCCACGCCCCTGTCTCCATGGGGGCCGGGCTTTTAATTTCTCGTCGGAACTCAAGGTTCGAGGACCAGCAGTTGCGTCACTCCTCGGACGGCGCCTCAATTGGAATGGCAAAGCCCACCTTTACGCGGTCCACTATGACCATCGTCTTGAAGCCCTTAATGTCCGGGTTCGCATAGAAGAAGAGCCGAGTGAACTGCTCATAGTCTTCCATGCTATTCGCGGTGACGTATAGGACAAAGTCAGCGTCGCCAGTCACGTAAAATCCATTGACGACTTCAGCTGACGATTTCATGGCCTTCTTGAACCCATCGATTATATCTGAACGCTCCCGCTCCTGCATGGCATTCGCCACTACGTGGCCCAGCGGCCCATCCTTCATCTCTATGGCTGGAAGGCCGGGCGCCTTCCCGAGTGCTTCACGCGTTTCCCGGCCGAATATCACCGCAAGCGGCTGTTCGATGAGCGATCCGATGCCCCGCTGCAGGTTCGGCCTTTCGAGAACTGCAAAGGCGCACCGCTTGTCGCGGCGCCAGAGCGTGCGCTGCTCGAGGTCCTGAGCGAGGTTGGCGTCCGCCAGCCGCTGCAGGAAGCGCGCGAGCTGGCTCAAAGCAGCTACAGCCTGCGCGCCGATGTGCTCCGCGATCTGCTCAAGCGGTGCGCCAGCATCAAGACCGTGCGCCTCTGCCTGAAGCTCGGCCACGAGCTTTCCTTGCCCTGGGTTGCGGCAAGCTCGATCCATCGCAGTTGCCCGTGGGCAGCGACCGGCCCTGGGTGTCGCGCTCGACCGATGGTCTGCTGGTGCTCAAGCCGTGAACCAGACCTATCTCGACAGCGCCCGATTGCTGACGCGAGTCGCGCCGCTCGTGCTCGTCGATGACGCCTTCGCGCTTAAGGGCGGCACGGCGATCAACCTCTTCGTGCGCGATATGCCGCGCCTGTCAGTCAACCCCGACCTCGTGTTTCCAGATCACACGCTGTCGCGCGACGATGCGCTCCGGCGAATCAATGAAGCCTTCCGCCAGTCGGCTGAGCGCCTGAATAAGCGCGGCTTTCAGACCCCATGCGCCCGCTTCGGGAGATGCCGGCGAGACCAAGCTGCCGGAGGCGCGGCGGATTACGCCGCCGCGCGGGATCAAGTCTATGTCGATTGCAACCGAAGCCGTACGTCTGCACGATCGCTACAAGCGAGACGAAATGTCGCCGGTGGATGTCGCGCGGGAGCAGCCCGGTGCGATCGACCGATTGAATCGGGACGTCAACGCCTTTGTGCTGATCGACCACGCCGTCGCGTTGGACATGGCCTGCCTGGGCATCAGAAGCGCGATATCGCCGTCGTGAGGCGTTCGGTGCGTTGGGCGGTGTCCCCATAACCATCAAGGATACACTCAACGTCACCGGCTGGCCGACGCGGCGGGGATCGCGCACGACGTCGGATGCAGCAGCGCCGAGCGATGCGGCGTCGATCGCACGTCTTCGCTCGGCTGGCGCCGTCTTCTTGGGTAGGGAAGAAAGCCGCGCCCGAGAACGCGGCCAAGCCCGCACGAAGCCGCGCAAGGCCTCGAGCGGGCAGAAGGAAATGCTGATGCCGATCGAGGGCAGAAGCCGAAGGAAGTCAGTTGGATGAAAGCGGCCATATCAGCGGCCGCGTAGATTGACCTGCAAAGACGACGATGATGCAAGGCGTCAGGCCGCCCAGCCGTCGATGGGAGGGACATCGAGCTGTGGCAAGCTGCGTACGATTGATTCAATGGAATTGATCTACGCCCGCAGCACATAAGCGCTCTCGAGGGGGCGCTGCTGAGGTTCGAAGCCAGGGAAGCGCTGCTTCGCGACCAGCCACGGCTTCCTGCTCGATCTCACCAAGAAGGCACCGACGTCTGCGAAGGAGAGGGTTCTCCACTTGGGGGCGCGCGGCGCGCTCATCTGTGCTGAACGAGGATCTCGCAGACATTTAACCTGGTTCTTTCGCACGAGGGCGGAACGCTTGCGGCTCCGATCCAGATGCTTAGCACGCTGCGGACATGCCGTTTGAGGCTTCCAGCCTCCTTCACAATCTTGTCGCAGGCGTGCGCAACCGTTCTTAATTTTGGGACGGCAACAACTCGATCTCTAATCGATATCATCTCGGACATGCTGCAGTCGCGGCTTCTGCAGGTGCTGCATCACGCATGAAGGCAACAGCCAGCCCGATGCCGATGAGCCCAATCAGGATCGATGCCGCAGCGAGGGACGTGACGCTGCTAATCTCGACAAGGATGCCGCCGAAAAAAGCGCCGACTGCGATCCCTGCGAAGGTGGTCGAGCTGTTCATTGCCAAGACCAGCTTCGACCTATCTCCGGCCAGACCGAGAAGCCGGTGCTGGATCGGGACCAGATACATGTAGCTTACGTTGCCCCAAAGGAAGGCGATGAGCACGGTGAGGGCACCATGCTGTCCGAACGCAACCAAACCCACGAGCAGGATGAGTTGTGCGCCTACAGCCGCGATGAGGACTTTATAGGGGCCAAAACGGTCAGTCAGAACGCCGCACGCAGCGTTTCCCGTCACGGCTCCGAAACCGTAGGCAAAGAGCGCGGCCGAGAGCAGCGGCACCCCGGCAAGCAGAGAACCGATGATGAAGACGCTCACATAGGAATAAACGATGAACTCGGAAACGACGATGAATAGCGTCACGGAAAGGATACCGTAGATGGTCTTGGAGAAGCCTTTCGACGTCGGGCCGTTTCCGCGCTCCGGCGCTTTGGCAGGTATTCCAGACATCATCGGGGCGAAGATTATCAATGCGAGAAGCCCGGCAATGACGACGAAACCGAATGAGAAGCGCCAGCCGATAGCATCTGCGATCCAGCTTGTGGCAGGAACGCCCGCAACCTGTGAAACAGTCATGCCGCCGAAGATGAGGGACAATGCGAACCCTTTGCGGGCTGGCGGTAGGAGCTCCGCGGCCAACGCGGTAGCCGCCGGGGTGAACATCGCCGCGCCGTAGGCCGAAATGACGCGACCTGCAGCAAGGGTTAGGAAGTTCGGAGCGATCGCGCAGATCAGGTTACCAATGATGAAGATCGAAACGGACAGAATCTGAACATTGCGGCGGCTCATGGCCTTGAACATCCAGGCATTCAGGGGCGCGAAGACGGCGTAGCAGAGCGCGTAAATCGAGATGATCCAGCCCGCCGCGCCGGTTGAAATCGCAAGATCACGAGAGATCACATCGAGCGCCCCAATGATGACAAACGTGTCCAGGCCGATAGCGAACGCAGCGATGGTCAGAGCAGCAATGACGAGTTTCGTTCGAGCGTTGGGACGGGGCGAGGTCATGACGGTGCTCGTTCATGTTCTTGTGACGTGTTCAAGGCAGGACGTCATGCAACTCAGGATAGGGGCTGGCGATGATCGTACCTGAGTAGCGGGGACGGGGACCGTATAGCAGCCACGTCGTTACGACCTCGCCGATCTCCTGCACGATCTCGAGCTTGTCGGGATGTTCGAGCGCCGATCTGCTGTAAGCAACTCCCGCATCATACACGCCTTCAAGGAGTTTTTTCTCGACAACGGGCTTTGTTGTTTCGAAATTGAGCTTATTCCATGCTTTTGGGTCGATATACCCCACCGTTGGCTCGGGGAGTCCTAGCGTCCGAGGCTCCTTCACATCCTTGCGTTTAACGAGCGCGATGCTCTGGGTGGGTAGTATGAAGGTGTCGACGACCTGGAGACGATCGCGGAATTTCTCGGTGACGAGATGGACATTCAGGTGCGCGCTGCACTGAAGGACATAGCTATCTCCGCGATCTGCGGCCTCGCCCGCCGCAGACACGAGATCGTCGACGAGGATGATGTCGTGCACCTCGATCCCTTGGAACTCAAGATACTTCAAGGTCGCATGATGGTGACAGCTTCTCGCTGGGCCGAGCGTGTAGATGCGGACCATCAGGAGACGGCCTTCTGCTCGTCTATGATCGTTGCTTCGAGCTCGCAGGCTTCTCCTATGATTAGCGCATAGAGATCTTCGGTGAATTCCCTGCGCAGGCCACGTTCCGCTCCAATCTCGGCGCAACGTGCTTTTACCTCTGCGACGCGAGCGGGTTGCATCATGGCGATTCCGCGTTCCTTCTTGTAGTGGGCAACCTCAGCGCAGACCGAGAGTCTTTGGCTAAGGATCTCCACCAGTTGGTTGTCCAGCTTGTTGATGAGGTCCCGAAATGGAAGAAGGCCGGCGTTGGGGCTCGAGGTGTCCGTCATGTATGACTCCTGACTATTTCCTTGATTCCAAATCGCAGGCCCGCGGCTAGATGCTTTGCGCAGGCCGACAACGTGTCCAGGCGGTAGCCGCCCTCCTGTATGATGCAGATCGGCTTGCCGATAGCAGCCAATGCCAGGCCGATTTCTCGGTAGATTTCCGGCTGAAGCGTCCAACCGCCATGCGGATCTCCGACGACGATATCGAAACCCATGCTGACGATGAGAACATCCAGCCTGGTGGCCCAATCGGATTGCAGAAGTCCGCGAAGCGCCGACATGTATTCTGCCGGGCTCGGGTCGGTCGGAAATTCGAGATACTTGTGACTGTCGAGTGCTGGTTGAAGTTGCGGGATCCAGGGAAAATTGACGTCAGTCCGGGCGTGCAGGCTGGCGAAGGCGATATCTGGGTGTGCGCTCAGCACATCGCTTGTTCCATTGCCCGGGTGGAAATCGAGGTCGAGGATGGCCAGCTTCCGGAAGCCCGATTCGCGCAGCCTCAGCGCCGCGACTCCGACGTTGTTCAGGAAACAATACCCACCCATGAAGCTATGCCCAGCATGGTGCCCGGGCGGCCGACATAGTGCGTAACTTACTGGGCTTCGCTTTGAGGCGATTGTGGTCGCGGCTGCGAAGCCGGTAGCGGCGGACAAAAGCGCGCGCTGATAGCTTTCCATGTCGACGGATGTATTCTGCGGTACTCCGGGCGCGGCATATCTTCTGGCAAGCTCTGTGATTTCTGGCTCTTGTGGATGTGGCCCGAGCCGGAGTGCATCAAGGTAGTCCGGATCATGAAGGGTTCTCAAGATTGACACCACCTTGTCTGCGACGTTTTCAGAGGGCGAGATGAACTCGACACCGGGTGAGCTCTCCAATCCGGTCCGGATCTCGTTGAGTCGATCCTCCACTTCCCGTGAGGGCTTAATTGTTCCCACGGCATTGGCGATAAGGCCCCCAGGGCTGGATGAGGCCGGTGTCATGTGTACGGTTAGCCAGGTCACGGAAGCCTCCTTCGTCGCCGCTCTCCAGCCGATGTGAAGCCCATGCTTTCATAGAATGCGACCAGCCTCTCGGCGCTGGGACGGTCGGCCAAGGGAAGAGACACCTCGATCATGGGCCAGCCCCGCGCCCGCGCCTCGCGGTCCACCATAGCCAGAAGCCGTCTTCCGTTTTGAGCCGAGCGATAGCGCGGATCGACCCAGAGCTCCTGCAGGATGCCATAGTGGCCTGAAGCCCTGACCGCGGTGACCTGGGAGACGACCGCAATGCCGATCACTTCGGCGGTCAGCACATCCTCCATGATCAAGGCGAAGCCCAGCCGCGAATCCGTCGCCATTTGCCCAGCGACGCTGACCGCCACTTGCGGATCGAATTGCGGCCCCGGTCCTCCTAGCTCCGTGAGAAGCGTATCGACACATTGTGCGATCGTGTTCTGGTCCTGGAATGTCGCCAGGCGGAGACGATGTGCGGAATCGGGTACCGCCTCCTCGCCAGCATCGCCATCCGCTCCACGGATCTCGACGCTATGATCCGCGTCGCCTGTCACGGCCTCGACAATCGCACGGATCGGCTGGCGTGCCTTGAGGAGAATCTCTTCGAACTCCGCCTCGGGCTCGGACAACGCGACGATGGCCCCGCCACAACCGATGCTCAGGTGGCGTCCCCGGCAGATGATCGTCCGAATGACGATATTTAGGTCCAGCTCGCCGCACACAGACAGATAACCGATCGCCCCCGAATAGATTCCTCTCGGCGCCTCCTCCAGTTCATCGAGGATCTTGAGGGTACGGATCTTGGGCGCGCCCGTCATCGACCCGCCCGGAAAGCAGGCAGAAATGCAGGGGATGATATCGTTGGGCGACGGCAGTTCGCCACGGATGGTGCTGACCAGCTGGTGCACGGTCGTGTATCTTTCGACGTGCATGAGGCTTGGCACATGAACACTTCCGATGCGACAGACACGACCGAGATCGTTCCGCATCAGGTCTACGATCATGAGATTTTCGGCCCGGCTCTTCTCGTCCAAGCGCAATTCTTCAGCGATCCGCTCATCTTCGTCCGGGACTTCGTGTCGAGGCGCGGTGCCTTTGATGGGCTTAGTCTCGACAATGAGGTTGCGATCGATCCTGAGGAATCTTTCCGGGGAGGAGCTGGCAACGCAAATTTCTCCAAGCCTGAGGAAAGCGGAGTATGGGGCCGGATTTCTCCGCCTTAGGATCCGATACAGGTCGAGCGGGTCGATCTCTGCCTCAACGGTGATCTCGTTCGTCAGACAGATCTCGTAGGTCTCGCCGGCACGGATCGCGGAAAGGCATTTTTCGATGTTTTCCAAATATCGGACCCGCCCCTGACGAAGCTTGAACTGAATCGGAGCGCGATTTGCGTGGAGGGAGGATGGGGCGAGGCCAGCGGCGGGTTCAACGCGTTGGATCTCCCGCTCGTTCTTGCTGACCCAAAGGGCAGCCTCATCGGACAATGCCGTCTCGGCTTCGGGATAGAGCGCAACGATGTGGATGCGGCCATTCTCATGATCAAAGGCGAGGAATCTTGTGCAGAAGATGAAGAATGCATCCGGATATTTCGATGGTTGTGAGCTGACACCGCAGGTGAGAGACTTGAGTTCATAACCGAAATAGCCCACGTGGCCACCTTTGAAGGGGATGTCTCGAACATCAGCCTGATCTTGCAGCTTGTGGGCGGCACGCCTAACGGCAAGAAATTCGAAAATCGATTTGGAGATGATCATCGGTGATGCGTCGCCGTCGTGAGCGATCCTGATTTCCTGGCGAGATGCATCGTAGGACGCCAGATAGCTGCCTGGCCCGCCAAGCCCTCCCATGAAGGACCACCGCGACACCCCGGGCACCAGCATGCTGCTGTCCAGCCAGAAAGCAGGCTGCGCACCGCCAAAGAGGCGCACGAAAACATCCTCAGCGCTCACCGTGCATGAGATCGTTGAACTTCTCGCCCTGTACGTGGCCGTCTCGAAGAGAAAGTTGCTAGGGTGCGGGACGTCCTCCATGTTCAGGCCGCCTCCACGGCTCCAACCGAGGATGGGGCCGCCGACGGGGCGCACACATCGGACAGGAAGTTGGCAAAAATCTCTCGTCCGTATTGGGAACAGATGGATTCCGGGTGAAACTGCACACCGTAGTGAGGCGTCTGCCGATGGCGTAGCCCCATAATGACGCCATCCTCACTCATAGCGCTACATTCAAGGCATTCCGGAAGGTCACCTGTCACAGCCAGAGAATGGTATCTAGTCACATTGAAAGAGCGCGGCAGCCCTTGGAACAGGCCCGTCCCAGAGGTCGTGATGCTGCGGATCCGGCCATGGAGTGGCTCTGGTGCGCGGGCAACGGATGCCCCATGAAAATGAGCGATGGATTGATGTCCCAAGCACACGCCTAAGACGGGAACGGCGCTCCCGGCCAAAACATCCATCGTCGAGCCGACATCCTTTGAAGTTTGAGGGCTTCCTGGGCCAGGCGAGAGAATGATGCGATCATGAGGTATCTTGCGAATTTCGCTCCATGGCACTGTGTTATCCAAGACAATAACTTCCCTACCATTCACCTCGCCGACCATCTGGGCAATGTTGAATGTAAAGGAGTCGAAGTTGTCGATTAGGATCACCGATCTCTCAAAGCCTCTCACGTTTGCTGCCATCTTCATTTCCTGCTGCGCGCGGGCTAATCCCATTCGAAGGAGAAGTCAGCTGCACTGAACGGCAGCGGCATGACCCAGCATTGCCGTAGATGCCGTGCTTCTCTGACATCTGCCACGGGTCGAGTCCAAGGCGCGAGGCCTTTGAGCGCCTAGAGACTCGGCGATCGCGCACTGATCAGCCCGCCATGCCGTCTGCATGGGAAACTCTGCTGGATCGAACCTGAGCACGCCTGTATTTCTGCCGCTGGCTCGTCAGCGCATCAAGTCCGTTTTCCGAGAGTGGACTTTGGTTGCAGCGAGAGTCTTTGCACCTGACGCTTGATCAGCCCAACATTCGTTAACCGATTATCCCCGTATCTTTCATCTCGATCAATCACTAGCGTTGGTAGTTGACGGGGGCGCAAAGTTGCCGGCCCAAAATTCTGCCATCTTGAACAGGCGGCCATCGGCGCACTCATATGTCGGCGGAGATTTCTTTTCGATCGTCCGCTGTGGCAACCGCAGCACGTTCGGCAGCCACCGCTTGTCGGCCCACAACCGCTCGGCGGCTTCCGCCTTCATGCTGGATTGATCAGCGGCTGGGCGAAGAGTGCAGCCGGGATTTGGTGCAACAAGAAGCTGAGCCAGCGGATGAGGCGGCGGAAGTTGTAGCCGGCGGCGAGGACGGCGTTGCAGGCGTCGCCTTGACGGCACCAGAGATAGTTGCGGCCCATGCGGTGTTCGGCCTTGAGATGGCCGATGCCCGGCTCGATGGCGTGAAGCCGATGGTTTCGTCCCGTTCCGCAAAGAACCCCTACGGGCGGCGATATCAATGCCAGAGATGATGCGAAAAGGCTTGGAGGCGACAACGAGACCAATCGCTATTAGTTTCTGGCCATTACCGATGTCCCAATCAGAAGCCGTATGGTCGTTCAGCCCAACGCAGCAGCACGGGAGCATCCCGATCTGGTAAGATGACCCGCTCATCGCGCAAGCCCTTCACGATCGCTTGACCAACCTCCGGCTCGACGCGATTGCCATGCGTCACCAGAAAAGACCAGCCGAATGGAACGCCGACTTCACAGTCGATCGCTTCGACGCGGTCCATCAAGCAATAAACGGACGCATCGCCTACGCCAAGCTTCTCTTCCGGCAGATGCAGGGGACGCGGCGCGAAACCCCTCGCGCGTGCCTTTGTCGTCGTAGTCGTAAATGTCGAGCGCCCAGTGCGCGTAGACGCCAGATCTTTGCCTTCCGTTTGCAGGCGTGTTTCGTTACCCTCGCGCCGAAGAGGGACCTTTTGAGCGATAGCAGGCGGGAGGAGACGCTGGCAATGATCGCCAAGAGATTTCCGCTGGTTCGATAGGGGTGCATAATCGGAATTCGTGCATTCGCAGTGCGGCGACCAGGCCTTTGCCATTGGCGAGTTGCTCGGGCTCATCCAAAACGAGAACCGCGTTGATGCCCGCGCGCACCTGCGTAGGCCGCTTCGTTCACAGTCTCGCCAAGGCTTAACTGTCCAGGCAGCCTCGTTCACAGACTTTACGAAAGGTGCATTTTAGAGGCCGGGGATTAACCCAGCTCAACGAACTGCGGTGACGGACAATGGTGCCGGCCGGCTACGCGTTGCATCCCTAGAAATGCGGATGGGAGCGGCGGATGCGAGGACATCCGGTAACCTGTCGAAGAGAAGGTGGATTCGCGCAATTGTGGCGCAGTGCAGGACGGAGCTTTCGATCAAAGTCGGGTTGATGATCATTGTGTGTGTCGTTATCGCTTCGAAGCCGGCCTACGCGGCGGATAGCAAGACGAGCTTTGCGCAAACGCCGAAAAGTGCCAAGGGCAAACAGTGCGCACGCGAGGTGGCAAGGTGCGCACCCGGCGGTCGCGATTCGATGGGGCGCACCCGCGACCAGATCTGGGCCGCGTGTCTTGGCCGATGATGGTCGCTTGACTTCCCGGCGCGAGCCTCGAAATGCCCACGAGTTGTCGACGTTCGCGGAGCGAGGCTAGATCAGGGGGGCAGCCGGGGCTCATGCGATGTGAAGGCCGCGTAACATTCTCCACATCTGCATTTCCGAGCACTTACGGCGACCACCGCGTCAGCGCGGGTTGGTGAGGACGACCACCCACGACGCCGACCGCTATCAACAACTTCAAGCCGAGTGACAAGAGAACCGTCAGTAAGGATATCTATAAGGACAGTCAGCTAGACCCGGGCAATATCCGCAAGACGGCCGTCCTCGGAAGAATACATTTCAATCACTAGCGGGGCATTTCCAATACGCGAGACTAACTTGCTCGCTGTTCGCTGGCGGCCGTATCTGGGAAGAGGAACCAGGGTTTGATGCTGAACCCTTTGCGAAGCGAATACATGTAGAAGACGGGAAGGTTTTGGGGAAAAAGCCCTCGAAATTCGCTTCCATTGAACGTGATGAAAATTGAGTCAGGAAATGCACGTTCGACCGCACGTTTCTCGACCATGTTCATCCGGTAATATTCTAATGCGCCCTCTTCACAACTTCCATTTCCACGATACCATTTCATCGCGCTAGCAAGCAGCCGCTGGAACGTCGGCTCCGGTACGATCTCATCGATTAAAGGACTTGTGTTATCCGCCTCCGCGGCCTTTGTGAGGTCGCCCAACCAACAGCTCTCGAAGCCGCGTTCGCGGGCGCCATCCGCAACCTCATCAAAATATTGGCGCATGTTCTGTGATGAATGTCCGTTCAATTCCGCATGGGTATCGGTGAAAATCAACTTTAGTGCCGCCCCGGGCGCGTATGTTTTACTGATTCGCCGGGTGAAGGCAGCCAAATAGTTCAGACATTCGAAATCTGGCTTGTCGATGTTGGACCGCGGACCTTTGCCCCAATAAAGCACAAACGGAACGGGATTTCTGACCGCAATTGACTTGGAAATGCTCTGCAACATTGCAACAGAGTTGTCAGGCTGCTCACGCTTAAAGGCCCACGTATTAAAGGCTTGCAGGACCTTTTCTGGTGCGATGTCCTTGGCTCGAGGAGTGACAGGCATCGCAATTTCGATTGATCCTTCAAATCCCCCGTCAATAGCTTTGTTGCCAATGCGTCGCGGACAAGCCGTTATTTCAATGTTGGCTGATGCGTCTTCTTTCGAAACAACCGTATCGCAACCCGACATATGAACTCCGAAAGAAGATTTTTTTATCGCGAGTTAATAATCGGTTATTTTCCTCAACGTCAATTCGGACGAGTGGTGACCCATCTATTAAGGTTAACCTTCCACGCTCCGGTGGCCGATCAATGAAGTTAAGTCGCCCGAAATATCCGACGAGTAAGCCCTGCCGATAGGGGGGCTGTTCTCGGCATGAATTTACAAATCCTAGAGCTGCCAAAGCTGATTGCTGAGCGTCGAAGCTCGGCAATTTTCGGCCTGGTGATCATCACCATGATGTGGGCAGGAATTGCTGCAAAATACTTCGGCGATGTTCGGGCGGACGAAAGAGAGGCGCATCGGGACGCGCATAACTTTGCGCTGGTATTCGAAGAGAATGTTCTTCGATCAATCGGAGAAATTGATAAGGCGCTCTTATACTTGCGACGGAGCATCGAGACCCGGAAAAATTCGATTAGTTTTAGCGCTATTGCCAACACGACCGACGTGCTGAGCGACATCATCGTCCAGGTCGCCATTATTGATGACAAGGGAATTATGCGCGCTTCGAATAGCGGTCCTCAACCCGCGCCTGCGCTGGATCTGAGCGATCGGGAGCACTTTCGGTTTCATTTGAACAACATCGCGGATCAGCTTTTTATCAGCAAGCCGGTGGTTGGCCGTGCCAGCGGAAAATGGTCCGTGCAATTCACGCGGCGCTTCCTGAACGGTGACCAGACGTTCGGCGGCGTCGTCGTGGCCTCACTCAATCCGGACCATTTGACGAAATTCTACAACAACATCAATTTTGGATCGGCGGCGGCGATCGCCCTGATCGGAAGTGATGGCGTGGTTCGTTCGAGTGGCGGGAGCGCGGTCGGTTACGCACTTGGAGACGATCTTAGCGGAACAGAACTGCTCGACCAGATGCGAGCCGGGGTCGAAGCTACATTTGAGAGCATTGATCCTGCCAACAACGAGACGCGTTTCATTACGGTCCGCAACGTCAAGGGCTATCCATTGTGGGTCAGCGTTAGCTTGAGCAAAAGCCAGATCTTCGAAAGCTCTCGGAACGCCCTCAAGTTGAATTCGTTGGTGGGCACCATACTTACTTTGCTGGTTCTCATTGCTCTTGAGCAGCTTCTACGGATAGACGCGAAGGCAAGACAAAAAGCGAATCAGCTTGACCTTACGCTCGAGTACATGAACCAAGGAATTATGCTGGTTACCTATGATCAGCAGATTCCGTTTATCAATCGTCGCTGCGGCGAGTTGCTCGATTTGCCCGTAGAGTTCATCCAGAACCCACCAAGAGTCGATCAACTCGCCGAATACGAGACACCTACGGGTAGATTGACCGAGGCTTCGGTTCGGATCTTGGCAGATCTTGTCGCAGGAGAACTCGGCGTTAGCGAACGAACGATGCCGGATGGATCAATCATCGAGATTCGCAGGGAAAGTCTCCCCGATGGTGGGTTCGTCCAAACCTTCACCGACGTCACGAAAAGATCGCGCGCTGAAGCAGATGCAGTCCGCCTTAGTTCCGAGGATGCACTCACCGGTCTCCCGAACCGGCGGATGTTCCGCTCCATGCTCGACCAGATGAGCCGCCGGGAACCACCGGCAGTAGACAACGGGCAGCCAGCGGCGGAATTCGCCGTCCTGTTTCTTGATCTCGATCGTTTTAAAGCTATCAACGATACGCTTGGCCATCAGACCGGTGACTTGCTCCTGCAGGAGATGGCCCGGCGCTTAAAGAGTACGCTCGGTGGAAATGAAGTGCTGGCACGCCTCGGCGGCGATGAATTCGCAGTTGTTGTGCCGACGGTTGAGTCTCGACCAGCGATCGAGGCCCTGGCGAATAGTATGATCGAGGCAGCACAGAAGCCCTTTGAGATTGGCGGCCACCGAATCCGTTCTGGAATCAGTATCGGTATCGCCATTGGACCGTGCGATGGCGTAAATAGCGACGACCTTCTGATTGCCGCCGATCTGGCACTATACGCGGTCAAAGCCCAAGGTCGGGGCAGCTATAGATTCTATCATGCTGCAATGAACAAGGAGCTTAGGGAGCGACGGCAGCTGGAGATCGATCTGCGCGAGGCGATCGAGCAAAATGAGATGGAATTATATTATCAGCCCATCCTCAATTTGCGGAGCAACATCATAACCGGATTCGAAGCCCTGGCGCGATGGCGCCATCCGGTCAATGGCATGATACCGCCGACAACATTTATCGCGGTAGCGGAGGATACAGGACTCATTCAACCTCTTGGCGAATGGGCGCTGAGAGAGGCGTGCCGCTGCGCCGCGCACTGGCCGAACAATCTTACGATAGCGGTCAATCTTTCTCCGATTCAGTTTTCGGCTTCCAATCTCTCCGAGATCGTGAGACACGCCCTGGCGGAAACCGGACTTCAGCCGCATCGCCTTGAGCTGGAAATTACCGAAGGGGTATTCATGACCAATAATGAATCCACCCTATCTACCCTGCGTCAGTTGAAGCAACTCGGCGTCCGTATTTCCCTGGACGACTTCGGTACGGGGTATTCCTCTCTCAGTTATCTCCGCAGCTTCCCATTCGACAAAATCAAGATAGATAGGTCGTTTGTTTCTGACCTTGCTGAAGGCACCGAGCACGTTGTGATTGTGCAAGCCGTGGTGAGTATTGCTCGCGCTCTGGGAATGACGACGTTGGCAGAAGGCATCGAAACCGTCGGACAGTACGAATTTCTCGCGGCGCTCGACTGCGACGAAGGGCAAGGCTATCTGTTCAGTCCGCCTGTTCCAATAGCGAAAGTTCCTGAAACGATTGCCAAATGGTCGCCCGGGCGCAAATTTGTCGCCTAGAGTTTGGGACCCGCTCGTTTAGCCAGCGACTTTCTGAAGGCTGTATTCTCCAGTTTGTTCACCGGAGATCGGCTTCTTGGTTGGTCGCCGAGCCTCGTGCACGAGCAGGAACAGGCCCGATGCAACAACAATGCCGGACCCGATCAGAAGCCAAAGCGTCGGTACATCGCCCCAAACGAAAAATCCGATCGCAAGCGCCCAGACGAGCGTCAGGTAATAGAATGGCGAGACGGCGGCGGCCGGGGCCAGGTGGAGCGCTTGCGTCCAAAAATATTGTGCCGCGGCGTTTGTAAGACCGCTCAGGATCAACATGATTGCGTCAGCCGGTGCCGGCATCCGGAATCCAAACAGCAGTAAGAAGGAGTGAAAGAAGCTTACCGTAAGCATCTGCCACATCAACAGCGTCTTTGCAGACTCAGTTGCGGTCATTCCGCGAACGGCAACCGTGACGCTGCCATACATAACCGCGTTTGCCAGCGCAAACAATGCGCCAATCTGCAACGAATCTACACCTGGATTTACCACAACGAGAACCCCGACGAATCCCGTTACCAGCGCGCTCCAACGCGCGATTCCGGCACGCTCCTTCAGCCAGATAAACGACAGCAAGGCCGCCCACAACGATGCAGAAAAATTGATAGCGATCGCTCCTGCAAGGGGCATCAGACTAACTGCGATGACAGTGAACGTCTGCGAGATCGACTGCGACAGCCCACGCGCAAGGTGGGCGCGCGGCCGCCGAGTATTAAAGACTGACATGCCCGTTGCCGGGAGGATCAATGCGGCGCAGAGGACAAACGCAGAAACGGAGCGAAAGAACATAACCTCGCCAACGGGATAGAGAGCGGCTTGCCACTTCGATAGTGCGCTCGATAGTGCGAACATCACGCTCGCGGCGATCATGCAATATATTCCGCGAACAACATCATCCTTCCGTAAGCCGGGAATGGCAATTGGGTCCTGTGGATGGCCGGCGGTGTCCGTAAGATCGCTCATCATGCGTTCCATGAAATTGGAAGATTGCGTCAGCGTTTGCCGCGCGACTATTGCTCGCGAGCCACTAGCAAAACTTGGTCTCGCTTAGCTTTAAGTCTTAAGGAAGTGTTATGGGTAACAGAAACAATTCTTGGTTAATTTTCGCAAAACATGGCGGCGTCTGATTGCGGAACGGCCGAGCCAAACATCCCGTTGCCGGCCGCATGTGCAGGTAATTGCCGAGGAAATGTCTAAAAGTGTTCATTTTCCTCCAACGAAATCTGGAGCCATTCGGGATAGGTTGCGGACACTGAGGTCTGGATTGGGTGGGAGCGGAAATCGTGAAAGTTGAGCTTAACGAGGCGCGTTCTGGCAAGGAATGTAAAAGCCTCGTCTCTTCACCCTTGGTATGCTTGGACGGAACGTGGTGGGCAATCGATGCCAACGATCCAGATCTAGAAGCTCATTTGAAGCAGTCGGCTCGCTGCGGCGTTGTGCCGGCAGCTGTGCGTGAACGGAAGACCACTAATGGACCCGAACTGCCGCGCAAGGGGCGCCAGCGTCGATCGGCTCAAGACCGCGGTGGTCGAGGAGCAGAAGCTCGATCCGGTTGAGATCGTGCAACAGGCGTTGATGGCGACCGTCGCCGCGCGCCAGGCGAGCTCGGCGAACAGTCGCGGTAGGCGCTTATAGTGCATGGAACGATTGTCGCGGCAGGGCTTATTTGCCGAACCTGAGGTGAGCCAGTAGGACGCCGCCAGCCCCTCCGGCCTCTGGCTCAGATGGCCCTTTTGACTGTCGCACGCATCGCGCTCCTAAATGTTAGGTCCTCGTTGGGCGGGCTCCGTTCATTATCCGCGGAGCTTGATGGGGGCGCAGCGATCTCGGTGCGCTGCGGCTCGGGCAGCGAGTCCACGTGCGGCTTAGTCTACTCGACGAGGTTGAGAAGTCACGGAACGCCAGCGGTTGAAGCTGGTCGAAGACGTTGATACGGCTATTCGTACGCAAAGTGACGCGCAAATTACATCGTGGAAGTGGTGCCGGATGCCCTGCTCTGCGGAACGGCGGCTTCGCGCCTCCGATGTACCTACCGATAGACCTTCGACCTAGTTGATCGATATCGGCCTTACCTTTGACGCTGAACAACAAGACGATGTGACGAACTTGGAGCAGCAGCGTGATATCGCAAGTTGGTCACATTCCTATCCTGGGATTATTCGGCTAGCAATGCCAGCGCCGCACGCGGCGTCGCGCGGCATGATGGTCTGTCGGTTTGCCCAAGGCGTTTTCAAGCGGCAGGCGTCGACCATTGCTTATTGTGGTCGAGCAGGGCGAAGATGCGGTCGGCTGATACCGGCCGACCGATGAGATATCCTTGAACTTCATCACAGCTGGTGTGGCGCAAACACTCGAGCTGCTCGGTGGTCTCGACGCCTTCCGCGACCACGCCAATGTGCAGATCCTGCGCTAGCGTGATTATTGATTTTACGATCGCCGCGCTATCCGGCCGTGTCAGCATGTCGCGTATAAAGGATTGATCGATTTTGATGCGGGTGTATGGCAATTTTAGCAAATAGGTCAGCGACGAAAATCCCGTTCCGAAATCGTCGAGCGCCACCGTCACCCCCAGTTGCAGGAGTGAACTCAGGATCGATGAGGCCGGCCCGTACTTTGAGATCAGCATCGACTCCGTTATTTCGATTTCAAGCCGGCTAGGGGCGACTCTGGCCTGCGTCAGGGCCTGCACGATTGTTTGCAGGATGCTGGTGTTATGAAATTGAGCTGCAGAGAAGTTCACGGCGACCCTGAGATCAGAGGGCCAGTTCGACAGCGTTGAGCAGGCACGTCGGACCACCCACTCACCGATCGGGTGGATCAAGCCGGTTTCCTCGGCAATTGGAATGAACTCAGCCGGCGAAATGACTCCCCGGACAGGGTGTTGCCAGCGCAGTAAGGCCTCAAAGCCGGTTACTCGGTTTTCGCGAATATCAAAGAACGGTTGGTAGACGAGAAAAAGCTCGTCTCTCCTGATCGCCTCCTCCAGATCCCTTTGCAGCGCCCTTCGATCGCGCGCTGATTTGTCGTCGCTGACCTCAAAGAAGCGAACCGTTCCGGGCCCCGCTTTTTTTGCGCGATAGAGCGCAAGGTCGGCATTTTTCAGGAGCTCATGAGGCGTATTGCCATCGCGCGGGGCCAACACGATTCCGACGCTCGTCGTGCCCGCGACCTCGCATCTTTCGATCAGGAATGGCTCACCGAAAGCGCCGACGAAGCGCTCGGCGATTTCCAACGCGTCTTCTACTTTGGCCAGATTGGACATAATCAGCGCAAATTCGTCCCCGCCGATCCGCGCGACATTATCGGTCTCACGCGCGCATCGCTGCAGTCTCGCCGCGGCCTGAATGAGAAACTCATCTCCTGCGGGGTGGCCGAATTTGTCGTTCACCTCCTTAAAGCGATCGAGATCAAGGAGAAAAACCGCGAATCCCTCGCCCGATCGAGCCAACCGGTTTAGGGCAGCTTCGAGGCTTTCGTTGAAGGCGAAACGGTTCGGCAACTGGGTCAGGGGATCCTGCCGGACCCTCCGTTCGGCTTCCAATTGAGCAATGGTGCGTTTCGTGAATTCGAAAGAATGGGCAAAAACGCCGCGCAGAAGCACGAAGCCATAAGCCACAACGAGGATAGCGACGAGCAGATAGACGAAATCGCCATTTCTGCCGAGGCAGATTGCCGTACCCACAAAAATCGGAGCCGTGAATGCAACCGCCGCCACCGGAATCGTAGCGAAGGCGAATGCTCCGCCCGCGAGCATCCCGGAGCAAAGACATGTAATCACGAGTTGGCCGCCATTCGAGGCGTCGGCGAAGAAAGCTACCGGAACGACCGCCCAGGCGGTTCCAAGAACGAGCGCATTTCGCACCAGCCGATGCATGGCCTGTCGGGAGACGAACTGCGGCTTCGTAATCCGTCGGGATAAACGCGCCTTCAAGCCTATCGATAACGCGCCGCAAACCACGGCAGCTGCCCAGATCAAGGCATAGTTTCTGTTGGGCGAGTGCCAGAGGGCAATTGCAAGCACCGTCGCATTGCAGGCGTTGGCCAGCATTATGCCCAGGGAATAACCGAGCACGAGGGAGATCTGCTCCGCGCGAATGTGCCCTGCGACCGCTTCATCGGTCGCAGGGCCGCCGAAAGCCGCCAGATCCCCCGCGAATAGCTTCGAGAGATACGAGCTCAGATATGTCCTCATCTGGGACCCCCGCAGGGCTGGCTCTAACGTTGCCGCCAGTGCTGGAGAGTCGCGGTAAACATTTGAGAAAAGATAAATTCTTGAAGTTCGCCACGTCCGGCGCGGCATGGGGTGGCCGAACTCATTATTTAGCAGTGGCTAAGGCGGGGCCGGGCGCTGGGCTGACCTCCCGTGCCCTCTATCACCGCAAACGCGGGGCACAGTTCTGTACATCGCGTACTGACCTATGCCTGTAATCGCCGAATTCAGCTAACCGGCCATGATGGCAGCTTGTGCGCTAACCCGAATTAAACGGTGGGGCGGTACGAGATCGACAGAAGATGAGATGCGCGAACGCATCGTAAGCGACGGCCGCCTGCGCCGACGACTTTCTCTATCGATGAGATCGGCAGGATGACGCAGCTTGTCCCGATCGTGGACGCCCGACATCTCGCCGCTTTCCCGCGCCATATCCGATAGAACGAAGCAATGCTGCGGGTTCACCTCAAGAAACGCGCGATTCGAACGCAAGTCCAGGTCTAATGTCGCCCCAGCCAATAGAGGTGATGTGTGGGCACGACGATCTCTGCATCCCTCTAGCCGGTGTCCCATTCCCGAGACCTAAGTGCAGCGCGGGCGGCAGAAGGCGCTTGAGGCGGTGGCGGCTGTTTTCTCGTCGAGCCAAGGCGGGACTACTGCCCTCGGTCCTACGGAGCAATCATGGGTGTTTCATGCGCAATCGTGACCTTGTCTCCGACAGCTTCCTGACACTGACCGCGGTCGGTCTGGTGGTGCTCTGCTCGAGCCTGCTTGCCTTGGCGTTCACTTAAAGCGAACGCGCTCGTTGCGTTTCGCGCCTTGACCATGATCTTTTCGGAAAACAGGCCCGGATCACACTCTAACCTTCGCGGGAGCGGTGAGATGAGCAATTTCAGCCAGGAAAGCGTGCTGAGCGTCCATCACTGGACCGACAATCTCTTCAGCTTCACCACCACGCGGAATCCATCGTTCAGCTTCCGCAGCGGCGAATTCACTATGATCGGGCTCAAGCTCGACGAAAAGCCGCTGCTGCGTGCCTACGGCCTCGCCAGCGCCCATTACGAGGACCGGCTGGAATTCGTCTCGACCAGGGACCCGAACGATCCCTTAACCTCGCGTCTGCAGCATTTGAAGGAGGGTGACGAGATCACCGTGAGCCGCAAGGCGACCGGGACGCTGGTGATCGACAATCTCGAGGATGGGCGCAATCTCTATCTGATTGGCACCGGCGCTGGTCTTGCTCCGTTTCTGAGCGTGATCAAGGATCCTGAAACCTATCTCCGATTCGGAAATGTCGTGCTGCTGCACGGCTGCCGCCACGTCAACGAGCTCGCCTATGGCGAGATGATCACGGAAAAACTGCCGAGCGACGAGCTGCTCGGCGACTTCGTGCGCTACCAGCTGATCTATTATCCGACCGTGACGCGCGATCCCTTCCACAACCGCGGCCGGATCACCGACCTGATCGCGTCAGGCAAGCTATCAACGGAACTCGAGCTGCCGGAACTCGATCCGCAGCATGACCGCGTCATGATTTGCGGCAGCCCTGCGCTGGTGCGCGATACCCGCGAGCTGTTGGTGGGGAGGGGCTTCGTTGAAGGCAGTCACGGCAAGCCGGCGCAATTCGTGGTCGAAAACGGCGTTTGAACGGTAGCCCTAGATTGTGTGAGATCGAGCCAGGGCCTGAACTGTCACCGTCGTCGCCGGTGGCCCTGAAATGGTGCTTGTTCTTTCGCCCACGCTTGCAGGCTCGGAAGTCCGGCATCTTTGGCGATCTGGCCGCGCACTTTGCTCACGCTGCACTCGCAGGAGAGTCCGCTGTCATGTGGCCATGCCGCCGTCGCTATCACTGACCCCTGTCGGGTACTCTAACCGGTCTAGTCGCCCGCGGGGCAACTTCTGTTTGAGGGCGCGTGCGGTCCGAGGGCCTAGTTAGTACCGAAACGATCGCTGCCATCCCCGCGCTGTTGATACCGCATCAGCGTTCGGTCAATCCTCGCACGGACGCTCAACTGGAATAGCAAAGCCCGCTTTTACGCGATCCAATACGACCATCGTCTTGAAGCCCTTGATGTCCGGGTTCACGTAGAAGAATCGCCGAGTGAACTCCTCGTATTCTTCCATGCTAGTAGCGGTAACGTATAGGACGAAGTCGGCATCTCCCGTGACGTAGAATCCGTTAACGATCTCGGCTGACGATTTAATGGCCTTCTTGAATCTATCGATGATATCTGAACGCTCGCGCTCCATAGTCACGAGCACGAGCATTTGAATAGGCCGTCCCACCGCCTTCGGCGAAACGATCGAGACGTCGCCTTCGATGATACCTTCCGAACGGAGCCTCTTCAGGCGCCGTTGACACGCGGTGGCAGAAAGCCCGGCAAGTTCGCCGATCACGTCGGAGGTCAGACGGTTATTCTTTTGCACGATCTCGAGGATGCGGGCGTCGGTTCGGTCGTATGGCATTTCGGTTCCAGTTCGGGTGAATTTCACCGAGAAATGGCTGCACGACGCAGGAAAGCGTCCAAAAAACTATCCCAAAATGCATGGGGTGATTTCAACAATGGCGAATCCCGTAAAAGACCGGATCTTAGCTGAACTTCTCGAGATCAACGAAGTGCTGCTTGATGACCGTCTACCTGAAGAGGATCGAGCAGCGCTCCAGGGTGCCCAGCAAGCGCTCCGGAACATCCTGGATCCCGATACCTGGGAGCCGGCGTCGGAGATATTCTACCGGATCGGTGCTAGGGCGAAGACAGCGGGCTCTTCTCAGCATTAACGCGTTCCTTGAGGTAGAAGGTTCTGCGTTCCTGTCGTAAGCGGGGATACGCACTCGAGATTACGATAGCGACCGATCTAGGTGGTAGCGAACTCCTCGTTTTTGCCGAATTCACAATGCAACCTCAGCACGATCCGGAACGTTATTGCACTTTCTTTATGGATCACCTACAAGACGGAGGCAGGGAGCCCTAAGTAATGAACGACAATACGCCATCATCGCGAAGCGACTTGCCGGGGCTCCGACTGTTCCGCGCATTCCTCCGGATACGTGATCAACGGACACGGAACGAACTCGTTGAACATGCCGAAAGGCTGGCGGCGGAACTCTCTGCTGGATCCATGTCGCGCCTGCCCGGATCGTCTCGCGAGTTTGCTGCTGAGCAGCCAACTGATCATCTGAGTTAGTACCTATCGGCTCTTTCTCTCGCCCGAATGTCGCGTTCCGGTTCAATTCCTATCTGTCCGCGTTGCAGGAAGCCGATGACCTTGGTCTCAAGTCGAGATGGAAAAGGGCCGCCAATTTGGCGCTGCTTCAAATGCGAAGCCGCCAGTTGACTTCGGTCTGACGCGACCGCGGTGCCGGCACAACCCGGCAATGCCGGCGAGCATTCGAGATGTCCGCGTGCTCGATTGGTGATCCGATAGTCCTCAGCAACACATCGCGAGATAACGCTCGTCTTATGCCGGAGATTGTTGCGTCGTTTGCCGCCGGCGCTTGTCGCGATGGAGGCCTCGGAGCATCGCACGATTGGGCGCGGGAGCTGCGGTCGCTGGGGCATGAGGTGGCAATGATACCGCCGCCGACAAAGACGTGAACGAAATACAGAGCTTGACGCCGGGCCGGCCTCGAGCGAGATGGCATTTGTCCGTTCATGGCCATGATCCGTGCTTTTTTGCCCTTCAGCTGCTGGGGCGTCACGCAGCGCGGAGATCGCGGAGACAATGACGGGACGACTTTCGCGCGCCGCCGACAGCTCCACTACCGCACGCCGCGATGTCGCTTACTAAGGTCACATTACCCAACATTACTCAGATCGCGCTACGAGTCTCCTAGGCGAACTAGTGCTGCGTAGCGTGAATGAAGCGTCGATAGGCGGGCCATCCAAGAAGCGCACCATCGGCCGCAACTCCAAGTGCCGGGATGAAACGTTTCAGGAGCGCCATCGTGTCAGTAGCCCTTTGCATGCCAACCGCAACTCACGCTTTCGAGCGGTCCGGCGATTGGAGGAAGTGCTCGCAAGTCGCAGGGGTGTGACGTAGCGAGATGGATACCCTAGTTGTCGCCCTTTTTGAGATCTTGAGCTTCGGCGCGATCGTGGTGCTGGTCGTGCTCGGGCTTGGGATCATCGCCAGCATGATGGGCATCTTCAACTTCGCGCAGGGCGAGTTTGTCTTGCTCGGCGCCTACATCACCTATGTCGTGCACAGCATCGGTTTGCCGGTCGCACTCGGCATGCTCGCCGCCCCGGTTGCTGTCGGCGCGCTCGGTTTCGTGCTGGAAAAGCTCGTTGTGCGACGGTTCTACTCCGCGCCGATTGTCGCCATGCTCGGCACTTACGCGCTGGGGCTGATCATTCGCGAGGTCGTGCGCGGCCTGACAGGCGGCCTCTATCTCTCCGTGCCGGAACCGATTGGCGGCTCTATCACCATTGGCACCCTGCATTTCGCCACCTGGCGCTGCGTTATCGTGGTCGTGACTGTGCTGGTGATGGCTGCGAGCTACGCGCTGATCGCCTACACTTCGTTCGGCCTGCAAATCCGCGCCTCGCTGGAGAACCCGTCGCTGGCGCGCGCTTCGGGCATCTCCACTGGCAGGATCTATAGCGTCACTTTTGCATTTGGTGCAGCGCTCGCCGGTCTTGCCGGCGCACTGATCGTTCCCGTCTTTTCGCTGTTTGCCGACCTCGGCATCCGCTTCCTCATCCAGGGCTTCGTCGCCGTGATGGTGGGTGGAGTCGGGTCCTTCGCCGGTCCTGTCGCTGGCGCCAGCCTCATCGGTACTCTCAGTGCCGCGCTGCCATGGCTGATGTCGCCGGTCGTCGCCGACGTTCTGGTTTTCGTGCTCGCCATCGTTTTCATCAAGTTCCGGCCGCAAGGCCTCGTTTCGGGAAGAGGGGTTTAACCGATGACCAACAATAGCCGACTGCTCAGCCGCCGCCGTTTTGTTGGCAATTTCGCCGTCGCCTCCGCTGCCATTGCAATCGGCCCGGGCAGCTGGGTGATCCGCCCCGACTGGGCCAACGCCGCGGAAGGCCCGATCAGGATTGGCATTGCCACCGATCTTACGGGGTCACTCGGGTTTGCCGGCAACACCGACGCCAATGTCGCTCGCATGATCGTCAAGGGGATCAACGACTCAGGCGGTCTCCTGGGACGCCCGATCGAGCTCTTGATCGAGGATACTGCCTCCGACGAGTCCGTCGCCGTCGGCAATGTCCGCAAGCTGATCCAGCGCGACAAAGTCGACCTGGTGCTCGGAGGCATTTCGAGCTCGATGCGCAATGCCATCAAGGACGTCATCATTTCTCGTGGCAAAACGCTCTATATCTATCCGGAAGGCTACGAGGGGAAAGAGTGCACGCCCTATCTGTTCTGCACCGGGCCTGTGCCCGCGCAGAACTGCGACCAATTCATTCCTTGGTTGATCAAAAATGGCGGCAAGCGCTTCGCGCTGCCGGGCTCCAACTATGTCTGGCCGCAAACGATCAACGCCTATGCGCGCAAGGTGATCGAGAGCGGCGGCGGTGAGGTGGTCTTTGAGGAGTACTATCCGCTCGACCAGATCGACTTTTCCTCCACCGTGAGTCGCGTCATTTCCAACAAGGTGGATGTGGTGTTCAACACCATTGTTCCTCCGGGAGTCAGCCCGTTCTTCAAGCAGCTCTATCAAGCTGGTTTCTCCAAGAATGGCGGGCGGTTGGGCTGCGTCTACTATGACGAAAACTTCCTGGAAATGAACCAGGCCGACGAGATTGAAGGGCTCGCGAGCAGCCTTGACTACTACAAGACGCTCACGGCGGAGGATCGAGTTAGCGCCAAGATTCAGTCCGCTTACGACCGGCAGTTCCCCGCCAAGTTTCGGTTCTCAGCAGGAAGCGCGGCCACCGGTACTTATCGAGGACTGAAGCTGTGGGAAGCCGCAGTCAAGGAAGCCGGCACGGTTGACCGCGACGCGGTGGCGGCTGCCCTCGATCACGCCAAGATTGCGGAAGGGCCGGGCGGACCTGCCGAGATGGCGCCAGGCAAGCGGCACTGCAGAATGAACATGTACATTGGAGTGGCAAAGGGCGGCCAGTACGAGATCGTAGCGCGTAGCGCCGGCCTGGTCGACCCGAAGGAGTGCTGATGTCGAACGTATCGTCGACCGGCACCGGAGCACGAGTAACGCCCCGCGTCGTCGAAGTTTCGCAAGTTCTGCCTGTGGAGGCATCTGCATCCGCAGGTCGCCAGAGAGTGCTTCCGATTCTAGAAATGGCGTTGCTGATCATCGCTTCTGTCGCGCCGTTGTTTCTGCGGGACTACATCACAGTCTATGCGACACGAGTGCTTATTCTGTGCCTCTTCGCGTTGTCGTTCGACATGGTGTGGGGCTATGCCGGGATCTTGAGCTTAGGCCAGTCATTGTTCTTCGGCATGGCCGGGTATGGCGTGGCACTGCTTTCGCGGGATCTTGGCATAGGATCGATTTTCGTCGTTGTTCCGGTCGGCGCCCTGATAGGTCTCGTCGCTGCCTTGTTGCTGGCAGGTTTCCTGCTGCTCGGTCGTCACCCCTCCAGTATCGTTTTCGTCTCGCTTGGTACCATGACCGGGGCTTACGCGGCCGACCGATTGGCGCGAGGTTCTCATTACCTTGGTGGTCAGAATGGAATCCCTTCGATCCAATCGATGACCATTGGACCGTACGAATTGAACGAGGGACCGGCTTTCTACTACTTGGCGCTCGCCATTCTGGTTCTGATTTACCTCCTGTCGCGCTTTCTATTGCGCTCGCAGTTCGGCCTCGCGCTGGCGGGACTACGGGAGAACGAACAGCGCATCGCCTTTTTCGGGTACAAAGTGCAACACCTGAAGGCGATCATATTCGCAATGAGCGGCGCAATTGCCGGCGTTGCCGGCAGCCTTTATGCATTCCATGAGGGGTTCGTTTGGACCAACATGCTGGGCGTGGTCATGTCGACCCAGGTCGTGCTCTACGTCTTGTTCGGCGGCTCCGGGACGTTGATTGGCGCGGTGATCGGCACAGCGATCGTCGAAGGCCTAAGCTTTTGGCTTTCCGACAATTATCGGGATATCTGGCCGATCATTCTCGGGGGCCTGCTGCTGCTCGTCATTCTGTTTCGGCCGCTCGGCCTGATCAGCCTCGTGCTCGACGAGCGGGAGCGCGTCGGCAGCTTCGGCCCGAGCTCCAGGGAGAAACGCAATGCCGCTCCTTGAAGCCGCCGGCATCTCCAAGGTCTTCGGCAAGCTCACCGCGTTGGACAGTGCCGCGCTCACGGTTGGCGAGAACGAGTTTCATGGCCTGATCGGACCGAACGGGTCGGGCAAGACCACGTTAATGAAATGTTTGGCCGGAGCGCTAGCACCAACGCACGGCAGGGTGAGTTTCATCAACACTGATGTTACCGCGTTCACTCCGACCGAGCGTGCGCGGGCCGGCATGAGCCTCAAATTCCAGATCACCTCCGTGCTACCGACGCTCACCTTGTACGACAATATCCTGCTCGCCTTGCAGGCTCAGTCCTCGCTGCTTGATCTGGTGTTCTCGCGCAGTCGCGCGCGAATGCACGACCAGGTTATGGGGATGCTCGCCCAATTCCGTCTCGCCCATCGCGCCTTTGATGCAGCCGCAGCGCTCTCGCACGGTCAGCAGCAATGGCTGGAGATCGCGATGGCGCTCGCAGGTCGGCCGCGTCTCCTGCTCCTGGACGAGCCGACAGGCGGTATGAGCCTCGAGGAGCGCCGCGTCACCGGCGAATTGCTACAGCCGATTAAACAGCATTGCTCGCTCGTCATCGTCGAGCACGATCTGGATTTTATCCGCGACATCTGCGACCGCCTCACGGTGCTCGATCAGGGCAAGGTTCTGGCGTCAGGGACGGTTGCCCAAATCCAAGCCAACAAGAGTGTCCAGGAGATTTATCTGCGCCGTGCCTGAATTCCTCGATATCAAACATCTAGACGCCGGCTATGGACGCAGCCAGGTTCTGTTCGGCGTCAATATAGCGGTTCCTTCGCGCGGCGGTGTCGCGGTCCTCGGCCGCAACGGTGCCGGAAAGAGCACGCTCATGAAGGCCATCGTGGGCGAACTGCCGATATGGAAGGGCGAGGTATGCTTCGACGGCCGCGACATCAATCGCCGTCGGACCGAAGAGCGGGTGCGCGCCGGCATCGGCTACGTGCCGCAAGAGCATTCGGTATTCGCGCGCCTTTCAGTGCGCGACAATCTCGCGGCCGGGGCGCTTTTGCACCGAGATGCATCGGCCGTCGATCGTGTAATGAAAATGTTTCCGAAACTCGGCCAGCGTCTGGATCAGCCGGCCGGAACCCTTTCGGGCGGCGAGCGCAAGATGTTGGCGATTGGGCGCGCAATGCTGGGCAACCCAAAACTCCTGCTGCTGGATGAGCCCACCGAGGGTGTCTGGATCGGCGTTATCGAGGAGATCACTGAGCGCTTGAGCGAGCTTGCCAGGGAGATCGCGGTCATCATCGTCGAGCAACACCTCGATCTCGCAATGCGCGTAGCGGGCCATGCTTATGTCCTCGATCGCGGTCGTGTCGCGCTGTCGGGCCCGTCGCTGCAGTTGCGCGAGGACCCGCGGCTTTTGACGTATCTGGCGCCCTAAAGCTTTCCACGGCTGTCATCTGAGCGGAGAAGGGCTTCTTAGTTTCCTTGCAATGACGGAGCAGAGAGGGACAATGTCTGAAGGGATTAGCCATCTTGTCAATGCGTGCGAAATCATCGATGTCCATGAACATCACATGGCCGAAGTCGCACTAAGCCGCGACGTAAATCTGCTGAAGCTGTTTCGACAGAGCTACGCGGCTTGGACAAGCGATGTCCTGCCATCCGAACCCAAGGCGACCAGCAGTATCATATCTGCCCCAACTGACCCGACCACCTGGGAGACCCTTGCGCCATTCCTGGAGAAGAGTGGCTCAAATGCATTCGTTCGTAACCTCGTTCGCGGAGTCGCTGACCTTTACGGTTTCGCTGAGACCGGAGTTACGCGCGAGAACTGGGAGGCGGTAGACGCTTCAGTTCGGTTACGTCACAAGGATGCCAACTGGCCAGGCGAAGTGATTGGGCGCGCCGGCATCAAAAGGATCGTGACAGACCCGTTTCTCGACCCGTTGCTCGATCCCCGCCCGGTTCTTGGCGAGAGCTACGATGCGGTCCTCCGCATTAACGCATTCGCATTCGGCTGGCACCCGGAATCCCGCGATCACAATGGGAATTCCGGTCATGCATTGCTCCGACGGCTCGGCATGGAGGTGAAGACCTTCGACGATTATTGCGCCGCGATCCGCGAGCTCATTGCCGGATGCGCCGGACGCAATCAAATTGCGCTCAAGAACGCGCTCGCCTACGACCGGGATCTCAGCTTTGATGCGCCGAACGAGGAACTGGCTCGGCAGGCGTGGGGGAAAATCTCGCCGTCCCCTGCGGAGCGCAAGGCCTTCGGCGACTTCGTTGTGGACTTATTTTGCCAACTCGCAGGCGAGGCGGATCTGCCAGTTCAAACTCATCTCGGAACCGCGATCATAAGCGGCTCCCATCCACTACGGATTACCGGGTTGATTGAGCGTCATCCTCGGACCCGCTTTCTGCTGATGCATTTGGCGTATCCCTGGAGCCGGGACCTATTGGGAATGGCGTTTGTATATCGAAATGTTTGGCTAGATTTATGTTGGTCTTTTCTGTTGAGCCCTTCTCATTTCAAGCTCGCGCTGCACGAGGCGATTGAAGTCATGCCGGATGAATCGCGAATGATGATCGGAGGAGATTGCCTGCACGTTGAGGAAGCATTCGCCGCGATTCAAAGCGCGCGCCGATTGATTGGCGAGGTTTTGGACGAAAAAGTTGCAAGTGGTTACTTTCGATCCCGAGACGCCGAACGCTTGGCGCGCAGGATCCTTTGCGATAACGCGAGAGAGTTTTTCAAGATGCCTTAAACGTGGACAAGGAGCGAGAGGTTTCGGCGCTCACAGTTTCCGCGAATAGCGCTCGCGCACAAGCAATCGCCTGGCACTTGGCCTGGAGCAGCTGTGCCAATGCGTTGCACGCGACAGGAATTGGCCGGGCCGAGGCGACTCGCCACCTTGGGCGTGCCCAGATCACCGGCGCGCGCGTTTCCGTGATCCATTTGATTCTTAATCGCGCGGGGCGCCACACCACGAGGTGTTGGCCACAATGCGCTGCTACCGGTGGCCGAACGCCTTTGCCATACGGATGATGCCGCTGCGGCGGTGGCGCCCGGTTTTTGCCCGCAGGTCGTGTCCGCCGCGCACTCACCGCAAGGCACAGACATCCCTTCGCGGGCGAGCCGCGCTCTGATGGAAACCTGGGCGTCTCACCTCCACCGTCGCAACAGCTCTTTTGAATGAGGGCGTAGGTTACGCGATTTTACCCAATCTTGAGCTGAAAAGCCGCTTTGGACCGACAAATGACGGATAGCGTCCCCGCTACCACGGCCCTGAAAGAAGAGGGCACGTGGTTTTAGAGGCCAACGAGCTCAAGGGGGGTAGTCGATGTTGAATGAGAGCCGACACTTTAGCCGCCGCCGTTTTCTTGCCAATTTCGCCTTCACATCCGCGGCCATTGCGGTGGGCCCAGGCAGCTGGGTGATCCGCCCCGACTGGGCCAACGCCGCCGAAGGCCCGATCAGGCTAGGCATCGCCACCGATCTTACGGGGTCGCTCGGATTTGCCGGCAACACCGACGCCAATGTCGCTCGCATGGTCGTCAAGGAAATCAACGACTCAGGCGGGCTATTGGGGCGACCGATCGAGCTCCTGATCGAGGACACTGCCTCCAACGAGTCCGTCGCCCTCGGCAACGTCCGCAAGCTGATCCAGCGAGATAAGGTCGACCTCGTGCTCGGAGGCATTTCGAGCGCGATGCGCAATGCCATCAAGGACGTCATCATCTCTCGTGGCAAAACGCTCTACATCTATCCGCAGGCCTATGAAGGCAAAGAATGCACGCCCCATCTGTTCTGCACCGGGCCGGTGCCGGCACAGAACTGCGATCAGTTTATTCCCTGGTTGATCAAGAATGGCGGCAAACGCTTCGCCCTGCCGGGCTCCAACTATGTCTGGCCGCAAACGATCAATGCCTATGCGCGTAAGGTCATCGAGAGCAATGGCGGCGAGGTGATCTTCGAGGAGTACTTTCCAGTCGACCAGATTGATTTCTCCTCCACGGTGAGCCGCATCACCTCCAACAAGGTGGACGTGGTATTCAACACCGTTATCCCACCGGGCGTCGGCTCGTTCTTCAAGCAGCTCCATGAAGCGGGCTTTTCCAAGAACGGCGGACGGCTGGGCTGCGTCTACTACGACGAGAACGCACTCGAAATGAACCAGGCCGACGAGATCGAGGGCCTCGCGAGCAGCCTTGACTACTACAAGGCGCTCGCAGCGGAGGATCCGGCGAGCGCCAGGATTCAGGCGGCTTACGAGCAACAGTTCCCTGGCAAGTTTCGGTTCTCTGCAGGGAGCGCCGCCACGGGCACTTATCGAGGACTGAAGCTGTGGGAAGCCGCAGTCAAGGAAGCCGGCACGATTGACCGTGACGCGGCCACCGCCGCCCTAGATCACGCCAAGATCAAGGAAGGTCCGGGCGGGCCGGCCGAGATGATGCCGGGCAAGCGCCACTGCAAGATGAACATGTACATCGGCGTGGCGAAGGGCGGCCAATACGAGATCGTAGCGCGCAGCGCCGGCCTGATCGACCCGAAGGAGTGTTGAATATCGCGCGCATCGTCGGCCGCGATAGCCTGAACGGTTCTAGGCATTAGATTCCTGGAACCGTCCGTCAGTCGCGATTGAATACTCGAATTTCCGCGATAGTTGGGCGATCGCTTCTCGAAGAAGGCATTCATACCTTCCTGCTGGTCAGCGGTGCTGAACGCGCACCGCGGCGATGAAGCTGGAGAATATCTTTACCAGAGCCGGATTTCGATGCGGTCGTTCTCAGCGGCGACGAGCGGGTAGTCTCTCACGAGATTTGAGTCGTGCTGCCGCGTTCACCAATCTGTTGACGATATCAATCGCGCGTCGACGCACTTCCGCGGATCGCCAAGACGTCTCCAAAACATTGCCTAGTTTCGAAACGGGGTATGCACGCGTTCGTCTTGAGCGACGTTGATGCGGTGTGCTGCCTGATTTCCGCCCATCGTCTACATCGTCGTAAGCTGGTTCACGTGAGGTGACAGTATGACCACGAATCGCAACCCGATCAAATTCGCTTACTGGGTCCCGAATGTATCCGGCGGCCTTTTCATTTCTTCTATCGAGCAGCGCACCAGTTGGAACATGTGGTCGGCTGGACCCAGGACAGCGCTGTGACGTGCATCGGACTTACGGGACGACATCAGCCAAACTATAGTCCGCGAAGCGCAGTTCTCTTAGTGGTCGCACCCTCCTGATCGATTCATGGTAGAGCTCGTGCGCTTTGTAAGCTGCGAGCTCAGCCTCATTGTCGAATTCACCATAAACCACGATATCGATCTCGTTCGCGAGTTGGTCAGTCTTGCGGTTGCGGGCGACCTCGAGCCGGCGTGCATGCGGGATTGTGGTGAGAACCGACAAACCGTCGATTATCTGATCGACATGGGCTTTGCTGTTCGCGGTGAAGAAGACGATGTGACGAATCATGGCGGCTCTAGCTGTGCGCGATGAGTGTTGCCCGGCGATCTATACGGGCTTCGAAATGGCTGTCTACTCTTAACATGAGGTGTCCGACGGCCGGCATAGATCCGACAAGATCTGGAGTCCTCGGTTGACCGTGTGAGACGGTCAATGCACTCGAGATGTCGGCGCCCGGCTTGCGGCGACTCCGCTTTCCATGACGATTGGGCGGGAAGTTCTTACGCGATGATCGCGCGACCATTGGACGTTCTTACGCGTCCTGCCGCTGTTTTGAGAGATATTTTTCTTTTTCTCCCTGTCGGTTGACAGGTTTATCTCGTGCTCCATAGGAGAGCGTCGGCTTTAGGGACGCGAGCGGGCTCAACGGAACCGTCAGATGAGAAAAGTGCTGGCCGCAAAGCTGCATGGCATCCACGTTACGGAGGCGAATCTTCACTATCATGGCTCGATCACGCTCGATCCGGATCAGTGCCATGAGGCGGGGATTCTGCCGATGGAATTTCTGGAGATCTGGAACAAGAACTCCGGGGCGCGAATTTCGACCTATGTCATTTTTGGCGAACCAGGCTCGCGCTGTTGTGTTCTGAACGGCGCTGCCGCGCGCACCTGCCAAGTCGGCGACCAGATCATCGTCTGCAGTTCGACCTACGTGGCTGGGGCGGAAATCGTTCGGCTGAAGCCAAGAATTCTCGCCTTCGATCGCGACAACCATATTACCGATCGCATGACCTATTCCGTCGCCCGCGATGGTGCGGAGCGCTACTGCTTCGAAATCCTGGGGGATTCAGGCGACGTCAAGACAATCCCACTTCGCGCCACAGAATCGAACTGATGTCAGTCTTGGGGGAATCTGGATCGGACATGAGCCACGCGTCGGAAGCTGCGGTTGAGCGGGTCACGCTGCCAAGGCTGCAACTATGGAAGGACGAGGGGCGGCGGCTCGTGATGACGACCGCCTACGATGTGGTCACCGCACGTATTGCGGATCCCATCGTGGATATGATCCTTGTCGGAGACAGCGTCGGCAACGTCTGCCTCGGATTCGACAATACGCTGCCGGTCAGCGTCGCGATGATGAATCACCATCTCGAGGCGGTTGCGCGTGTGAAACCTCGAGCCTTGCTCGTGGCCGATATGCCGTTTTTGAGCTTTCACCTCAGTCCAGAGGACACGATACGCAACGCCGGAGGCTTCTTGCAGCGCGGTGCTGACGCCGTGAAGTTGGAGGGCGGAGCCAAGCGCGTCGAAACGATTCGTGCCCTGGTCGACTGCGAGATTCCGGTGATGGGTCATCTCGGCCTGACCCCGCAGAGCGTCAATGCAATGGGTGGATTCAAAGTGCAGGGCCGCAATGCCGATGACGCCCTGCGCCTGCTAGATGATGCCCATCGCCTGCAGGAGGCCGGCTGCTTCGCTCTGGTCCTGGAAGGCATTCCGGCCGAGCTTGCTGCGCGAGCTACAGAAACGCTGACCATACCTACCATCGGGATTGGCGCAGGTCCTGGTTGTTCGGGGCAGGTGTTGGTGTTCCACGACGTGCTTGGTTTGATTGAAGGCCACGTACCCAAATTCGTTCGTGCCTACGCCGACGGCTTTCGGGTGCTGCAGGAGGCGCTTTCGTGTTGGGTTGCCGATGTCCGCAACGGCGCATTTCCGACACCGCAAGAGTCCTATCGGCTTCCCGAAGGCATCAGTGAGACGATCGCAAACTGGACGCCATCAAACCGAACCCGATGTGAAGCGTGACAATGAAGACAATCACGACCGTCGCCGAGCTTCGTCGCGCTCTCGCAGAGGCTCGCAGAGCCGACAAACGTGTCGGATTTGTACCGACAATGGGCTATCTGCACGACGGCCACTTGGCGCTGATCGAGGCCAGCCGCGCGCAATGCGATGTCACCGTGGTTAGCATCTTCGTCAATCCTACTCAGTTCGGGCCGAACGAGGATCTAAGCACTTATCCGCGCGACTTCGAGCGCGATGAAAAACTGTGCCGCGATGCCGGTGTTGCGATCGTCTTCGCGCCCGGTGCAAAGGAAGTCTATCCGGCTCAATTCGAGACCTTTATCGAACCAGGCGAGCTCGCAAAACCGCTCTGCGGAGCTTTCAGGCCGGGCCATTTTCGTGGGGTCGCGACGGTCGTGTGCAAGCTGTTCAACTTGGTGCAGCCGGACGTCGCGTTCTTCGGGCAAAAGGATTTTCAGCAGTGTGCGGTCGTGCGTCGGATGGCCATCGATCTTAATCTTCCGATTGAGATCGTTACCGTGCCGATCGTTCGGGAAGTGGACCGTCTCGCAATGAGCAGCCGCAACCGGTATCTCAGCGAGGAAGACCGAGGGCGGGCCCTCGCCATCAGTCGTGGACTGTTTGCCGCAGCAGAGGAGTTCCGCTCGGGAGAGCGGAACGTGGACAAGCTGATCGCAGTCGCCAAGAGGCATTTGCAAACGATCGATCAGCTGCAGTACCTCGAGCTCGTCGACGGCGATACGCTCAAGCCCGCCGCAAGTCCGCTGAATCGCCCCGCGGCACTGTGCGTGGCGGCCTATATCGGCTCGACTAGGCTTATCGACAACGTGATACTTCAGCCAAGTCTGTAGCGCGACAGAGGCGAAAGAATCGTTTTGATTGAAGCTGTCCGACGCGAAGCGCCTCCCGCAGGCCGTCCTCACCTTCGTGGGGCGGCCGAAGGGATCATCTTCGAAGAAGTGCAGTTTCGGCGCGCGGACCGCCAGCTTCTCGCCATTCCCGAGCTTTGCCTCGACGAGCGGCGCATCGGCCTGATTGGTGACAACGGTTCAGGCAAGAGCACGATGTTGCGGCTGATGAACGGGCTGCTCCCGCCAACTCGCGGGCGCGTCGAGGTGGCGGGGCTCGATACGGTGCGCCATCGCAAGGACCTGCCGGCAAAGGTCGGCTTTCTGTTTCAGAATCCCGACCACCAACTCATCTTCCCCACCGTTGTCGAGGAGGTCGCTTTTGGACCGGCGGAGGGGGGAATGCCAGCGCCACAGGCGCGCCAACAGGCGATGGCACTGCTGGAGCAGCACGGCTGCGGCGAGTGGGCGGACCGCAACGTCAATGAGCTGTCTGGCGGCCAGAAGCAGCTTGTCTGCATCCTGGCCTTGCTCGCGACATCGCCGTCGATCCTTTTGATGGACGAACCATTCTCCAGTCTCGACTTGCCAACACGATTGCTTCTGTACCGCAGGATCATGGCGCTTCCACAGGGGGTCGTGATGGCGTCTCATGATTCCGAGCTGCTCGCGGAGTTCGATCGCGTCATCTGGTTGGATGCGGGCCACATCCGCCTCGATGGCCGACCCGCCGAAGTGCTGTCTGCCTATCGGGCCCATGCAACGATAGTTGGGGCAGGGGACGCCCTCACGTCATGATGATCGACGGCCTCGCGCCACAGACCTGGTTGCACCGCGTACCGGCCGGCGTCAAGCTTGTGGGCCTTGCCCTCCTCAGTGTGTTTCTGCTGCCGGTCGGCGACTGGCGAATTCTGGCGGGCGTGTTGGCGATGATTGCCATGGTTTATGCCGGCTTCGGCAGGGCCGGCATGGCACGCCTCAGCTTGCTGCGGCCATTGCTGCCGCTGCTTGTGGTCGTCAGCGGGGTGCAGGCCGCAGCGGGTGGCTGGAATGCCGGCGGCGTCGTCGCCATGCGGCTCCTGGCGATGCTACTGCTCGCAGATCTCGTGAGCATGACCACCACGATGAGCGCTCTGATGGAAGCGCTGACGCCAGTGTTCCGCCTGCTACGTCCGCTTGGCGTCAATCCGCGCAAGATGGCGCTTGCCGTGGCACTTGTTCTGCGTTTCGTGCCCGTCCTGATGACGCGGTGGCGCGCGCGCGAGGAGGCCTGGAAGGCACGCTCGCACCGGCGCATTCCGCCGCGACTGGTGGCCGCGTTCGTCGCCGACATTCTCCAGCTAGCGGACCGCGTCGCGGAAGCGCTCGATGCGCGCGGTTTCGACCGGTCCGCCGCCGATCGTCACTCACCCCCGTTGTAGGAGAAGATCCCGTGGAGTCCCGCGCCATCGTTCGTATCGCCCTGCTTGCCGCCGTCATTGCAGCGCTTGGCATGGTGCCCAGCATCGTCTTGCCGATCGCCATGGGTGTGCCGATCACGGCCCAGACGCTCGGCGTCATGCTGGCCGGGATCGTCCTCGGCCCTCGCCATGGCGCGCTGGCGGTGCTGCTGTTTCTGTTCGTGGTGCTGCTCGGAGCGCCGCTGCTGTCGGGCGGACGCGGCGGCCTCGGCGTACTCTTCGGGCCGTCGGTTGGCTTCCTGCTGGGCTGGGCTCCCGCTGCTTTTGTGTCGGGTCTTGTGATGGCGCGGCTGAAGACTTTGCCGGTGTTCGCGGCAGCGCTCGTTGCCGCGATTACCGGCGGCATCGTGGTTGAGTATGCCAGCGGTATTCTCGGCCTGATGGCGATGGCAAGGCTGAGTTTGCCGCAGGCTTTGGCTGCAATCGCGGTATTCGTGCCGGGTGATCTCTTGAAGGCGCTCGTCACCGCTTTTGTTGCGCAGGCGTCGTACCGGAGCTACCCGGCTGCAATCGTCAGCCGTTCATGACCATGGCCTCCACCATCACTGCAAGGCTGTCGCGGCATGCCCGCGAAACGCCGGACCGACCGGCCCTGGTTTGCGACAGTCACACGGTGAGTTGGAAAGATCTCGATCAGGCCGTGAACCGGCTTGCCGGATATTTGGCGAAGGTGGTGCCGGCCGGCCGCGGCGTTGCGTTGCATCTGCCCAACGGGCCGGCACTGGCGCTATTGTTTCTCGCGGCCTGCCGCGCGGGGCGGGAAGCACAGGTTCTCGACCCAGCCTGGCCGGTGGCGACGGCGCGGCTCGCGATCGCGGCGCTCTCGCCCGGGATCGTCGTGAGCGGCGACGCAACGTTTGCCGGCGAGGCGATAGTGCTGGTGGTTGTCGACCCTTTTGGTCCCTTCGAGTCCGTGGCGGACGCGATTGGCGCTGGCCCCTCGTCCACCGCAATAGCCGAGCCCGACCCGCTCGCACCTTTCTACGTAGGCTTCACGTCGGGATCGACCGGAACGCCGAAAGGATACCGCCGTCATCATCGATCGTGGATCGAGAGTTTTCGGGCGGCGGACCGCGAATTCTACATCGGCGCGAGCGACGTCGTTCTCGCGCCGGGCGCGTTGACGCATTCGCTCTTTCTCTACGGTCTTGCGCACGGGCTATATGTCGGGGCGACCGTCATCCTCTGTCGCCAGTTCCGACCGAATCTCGTCAATCGCCTGATCGCGGTCCACAAGGTAAGCGTGATCTATGGCGTGCCGACCCAACTCGAAATGATGATTGAGGCCGCCTTGCGCGATGGCCTGCCGCCATTCGTACGAGTGCGGTGGATGTTGTCGTCCGGTGCCAAATGGCAGGGTCGCGCGCTTGCCGAATTGCGACGGCAATTTCCGGCGGCGCGGTTTGCCGAGTTCTACGGTGCCTCCGAGCTGAGCTTCGTTACCGTGGCGAAGGACGACGAAGATGTCCCATCGGACTCTGTGGGGCGTCCGTTCGCAGAAGTCAGCCTCACCATCCGCGACCATCTCGGACAATGTCTCCCGCCCGGAGAGACCGGCCAGGTGTTTGTGGCAAGTCCTTTCCTCTTCATGGAGTATGCCTGCGGAAGCGAAACGCTGCTGCCACGTCATGGCGACGCGGTGTCGGTTGGCGACATGGGTGTACTCGACGAGCGCGGATTTTTGCGGCTCGTCGGCCGTGCCAGCCGAATGATCATTACTGCCGGCAAGAATGTTCACCCGGAGGAGATCGAGCGGGTGCTCGAGGGACATCCTGCCGTGGTCGCGGCAGGGGTTCTGGGTGTTATCGACGTACGTCGGGGCGAGCGGCTGGTGGCGCTGCTCAGGCTTGGCCCGGATGCGGGCGTGGCGTCTTCCGATCTGATCAGCCATGCCCGCCTGAGCCTGCCGCTCTACAAGATCCCGCGCCGTTTTGCCGTGCCATCGCTCTGGCCGATGACCTCGTCCGGCAAGACCGATTTCCATGCGCTGAGCCGGCTCTGGGAAGCCGGCGCCTGCGAGTTGCTGCGATGAGGGCCGCATATCTCGTCGCCGCACGCCGCACAGCCGTTGCCCCTCGGGGCGGCGCGTTCAAGGCGGTAGAGGCCGACGAACTTGGCGCAGCGCCAATTCGGGCCGTGCTGGCCGACACCGGCATCGCGGTGGAGGCGATCGATGACGTCATTTTCGGCAATGCGCTCTATGGCGGCGGAAACCCGGCGCGGCTCGCCGCGCTGCGGGCGGGTCTTCCCGATCACGTTCCGGCGTTGACCATCGACAGCCAGTGCTGCGCTGGCCTCGACGCGATCATGCTCGCCGCCGAGCGCATCGCGAGCGGAAGTGCGGAAGCTGTCATCGCCGGCGGTGTCGAGAGCTTCAGCCGTGCGCCGTTGCGCGCGCGGCGGCCGCGCCACGCCGACGAGGCGCCGCAACCCTATGACCGTCCCCCGTTCGCGCCATGGCCGGAACGGGACCCTGACATGATCGCTGCCGCAGCGACGCTGGCTGAAAGGTTCGGCATTTCGCGCGCACGGCAGGATGAATTCGCGATCGCAAGCCATCGCAAGGCGCTGCAAAATCCTCCCGGTGCGGCGGAGATCGTGCGGCTCGCCGACCTGTCACACGATGCCTTTCCTCGCGCCCTGACGGGGGCAACCTGCGCACGCCTTGTGCCGCTTGCGGGCGACGCTGCTTTCGGCGTAACGCGCGCAACGGTGGCGGTCGAAGCCGACGCGGCGGCGGCGCTGCTGGTGGTTTCCGAGACGATGGCCCGACGGCTCAACGCGAGACGGCCCTTGCGGATCGTGTCAGCGACCCGTCGCGGTGGCGACCCAGCTATGCCCGGCTCGACACCGATTGCGGCGGCTGAGAGCCTCCTTGGGGCGCAGCGGATCGCGCCGGCGCGGATTGCGGTGGCCGAGGTCATGGAGGCCTTTGCCGCCCAGGCGATTGCCTGCGTCGCCGGCATCGGGGTGCCGGAGTCTTCGCTCAATCGTGGTGGCGGCGGACTCGCGCGGGGGCATCCGATCGGTGCATCGGGCGCGATCCTGGCCGTGCGCCTCTGGCACGAAATGCAGTCGGAATCACCCGGTGCGATTGGGCTGGCGGCGATCGCGGCAGCGGGCGGGCTCGGCAGCGCCCTGCTTGCAATGGTCTGAAGAGAAGGGCAGGCCGCGATGATTCAAATACCGCCAGCCTCCGAACCGCTGCCACAGGCGGGTGCACTTCGCGTCGCGCGGGCGATTGATCTTGCAGCCCTTGTAGGCACCGAACTCGCTCCCGGCCGCTGGCGATCGGTGACGCAGGATGAGGTCGACCGTTTCGTCGCCTTGACGGGTGATAGGAACTGGGTTCACTCCGATGTGGAGCGCGCCAAGCGCGAACTGGAGGGAGGTAGGACGATTGTGCCAGGTCAATTGCTCCTGGCGCTTGTGCCTAGTCTGTTGCAGGAGGCATATGTCGTCTCGGGTTCCGCGCAAAGCCGAGCGGCGGCTCTCCGCGCCGTTCGGTTTCGCTATCCCGTGCGTCCGGGCGATACGTTCCGACTACGGGCGCAATTGACCCTCGTGGAGCAGCGACCGCGCTTCGTGCAGGTGGACGCAGCATGCGATCTCGAACTAAGCTGGGGACAACGAGTGCTGACGTCACAGCGCACGGATGTCTTTTTTGACTGAGACAGGCATGCGACCGCAAGAAAAATCAACAACTTAGAGGATGTTTACTGCGTACGGGACGCTGTTCTCGTTGGCTTCTCTCTAAGCCTTCATACAACGACCTTAGGATTCGACCAATCAGAGCAGGCGACTCGGAAGGGCCGTTCGCGAGGTTCGCGCTGTTGTCGATGACGGGCCATTGGCTGGACAGGCTTTTGCCAGCGGCGAAATCCCGATTCGGCCGCAGCTCAGATGGTGGGTTTGGTCTAGGAAGGTCGAAAAGGCTTTATCTTTCAATGGAGGTTCAACCCGCTGCCGTTCCGCGCGGCAGCCTAACTCTGGCAGAATCTCCACTTATCGACGCGGAATTGCTGTTCAGACAACCGAGACCACCTCTATCCACTGCGATAACGCAGCTGTCGGAAGCAGATTGCATTAGCCCTCCGCTTCATTCCATTTAGGTTGTGCGTTGCGGCGCGCGCAGTTTTTGTTCACCGAACAGGCCAATCGCTCATCCTTTGCTTGTTTACAGGCTCAGCAGTCGCGCAGGGTGTCATTCTGTCGATCACCACGCTTAGAATATCTTCAGCTTTCGCCCTACGGTCCTATGCGCCGCGATCACCGTATTTGCCATTAGCATGGCGATCGTCATCGGACCGACACCTCCGGGAACAGGCGTGATATTTTCACAGACCTCGGATACTTCAGCGAAGGCCACATCTCCCACCAGGCGGGCCTTGCCTTTACCTCGTTCAGGCGCGTCGATCCGATTTATACCGACGTCGATGACGGTCGCGCCTCGCTTCACCCAGTCGGCTTTGACCATTTCTGGACGGCCGACAGCGGCGACGAGGATGTCGGCGCCACGGCAGACATCCGGCAGGCTTTTTGTCCGCGAGTGCGCCACGGTCACCGTAGCGTTGGCATTGAGCAGCAGCTGAGCCATCGGCTTGCCGAAAAGATTCGATCGGCCGATAACCACAGCGGTGAGGCCCGAAAGATCCTCGCCATGCGAGCGGCGGATCAGGAGCATAGCACCGGCCGGCGTGCACGACACGAGGCCGGTTTCCAGATCCCCAGTCGCAAGCTTGCCGGCATTGACGACGTTCAGCCCGTCGACGTCCTTTTCCGGCAGGATCGACTGGATGATCGCGTCGCTGTTAAGATGCTTCGGCAATGGTAGCTGGACCAGGATGCCGTGAATGGACTCATCGGCGTTCAGCGTTGTCACGAGCGCTGCAAGTTCCTCCTGGCTTGTCTCAGTCGTCAATGTGTGCTGGACCGAATTGAAGCCGCAGTCCTTAGCCATGCGGCTTTTCGCGCCGACATAGGTATGGCTTGCAGGATCATCGCCAACGATAATCACGGCGAGGCCGGTCCTGACCCCATTCTGCGCCTGAAGCTCCGCGGAAGCCGTCTTCACTTTGTCGATCACGGACGCGGCGATCTGTTTACCGTCGATCACTTGCACCATCGCTCAACCCATTCTTTCGGATGCATAGCTGCCCGGGCTCGCGGGGAAGACGATGGTTCGGTTGCCGTTGATGAAGGTGCGATGGTCAATATGCGCATGGATGGCGCGGGCCAGAACCTGGCTTTCCACGTCGCGGCCGATCGAAACGTAGTCCTCAGCCGACTGCGCATGAGTGATGCGCGCGGTATCCTGCTCGATGATCGGACCTTCGTCGAGTTCGGCGGTGACGTAATGAGCCGTCGCGCCGATCAGCTTCACACCGCGCTCATGAGCCTGTTTGTACGGGTTTGCTCCCTTGAAGCTCGGCAGGAAGGAATGGTGAATGTTGATGATCTTACCTGACATCTTTGAACACAGTCCGTCGGACAGGACCTGCATGTAACGAGCCAGCACGACAAGTTCGGTGCCCGTCGCCTCGACGATTTCTGTCAATTGCGCTTCCGCTTGCGGCTTTTTCTCCTTCGTCACCTTGATGTGGTGGAAAGGGATGTCGTTGTTGACGACGAGCTTCTGGTAATCGAAGTGGTTCGACACAACGCCGACGATATCGATCGGTAGTGCACCGATCTTCCAGCGGTAGAGCAGGTCGTTGAGGCAGTGGCCAAAGCGGGAGACCATCAAGAGCACCTTCATGCGCTTCGAGCTATCAAAGATCACCCAGTCCATGCCGAATTTGCCGGCAACAGGCTTGAAACCTTCCATAAGTGCTGCTTGCGTAACACCTTCTTCGGAGATGAAGCTGATCCGCATGAAAAACATGTCGGTGTCGCAATCATCGAACTGCGAACTAGCAACGATGTTGCAGCCATTTTCTGCCAGATACGTCGAGATCGCGGCTACGATGCCCCGTGCCGACTTGCACTTGACAGTCAGAACAAGGTTGGTCGTCATATCTACTCCTGTTGAATTGACAAGCTGGCGAGAACTTAGCACAGCACGCGTCCGTCGATGTGAAATCAGCGAAATTCCGCGCTCAACTCGGCAAGCTCATCCCACAGGCTTTCCGCAAATCCTCGCAGCACCATCAGTTCGAATCCGTCTTCCGAGACGCGGGTGATGTGGGCGCCGATGTGGCCGATCAGCGTCGTCGTCGCATGACCGACCGGGAAGGCGCTCAAGGCGAGATCCACGGCGGTCCCCTTGGCCAACACTGAGGTCGCTTTTGCGCCAGCGATCGCTATTCGAACGCGGCCGTGGCTCTGGTCGACGACCTCGGCATGCGGCTTCACCTTCTGCACGATGTCGGCAAGAGCGGCCGGCGACAACGGCTCGTCGCCGACGACGAACCACTGGCCGGGCGACGCGCTCCTTTTGGCAAGCGCACGGCATCCGAGCACAGCGGAGATGGTGCTCGAAACACTGACATCTGCGCTTGCGGACAAGAGATGCAGCACATGACCTTCGGGAAGCGCTCTGAGGGTCACGCCGGTCGAGATCAGGGCGGGCTTACCGGCGAGCGCAGCGCGGTGTTCGATCGCGAATACGGACATCGGAGCTTCAGCCTTTCAGCTTTTCGTTGGCGGGATCGACGAAGACCGGATGGCAGAGGCGGCCGGCAGTAAATTCGTTCTGAAGGCCGTTCCAGATCTGCACTTCCTCGCCATGGCGTGAGGAGCCGCGCTTGACGAGCGCCAGGCCGATGGTTGATCCGATATGCGGCGAGTAGCAGCTCGAGCTAATATAGCCCTGGTCGTTCTCGAGCGTTGCCGCCGCACCCTTGTCGAGGATGTGCGCACCGCTGCGGAAGCACGTGCTGGAATCGAGCGGCACGATGCCGACGAGTTGATGCCGGTCCGGGTCGTTGAGCCCTTCGCGTTCGAGCATCCGTTTGCCGATGAAGTCGGCCTTCGTGACTGAGACGATCTTGCCGAAGCCGAGATCGGCCGGCACAACCGTCCCGTTGATCTCATTATGCGTGACGTGCCCCTTCTCAATGCGCAGTACCGAGAGCGCTTCCACCCCGTAGGCGCAGATGCCGTGCTCCTTGCCGGCTTCCATCAAAGCATCGGCCGCGGCCTCGCCGTAGCCGGCGGGAACGGCCAGTTCGTAGGCCAGCTCGCCGGAGAAGGAGATGCGGAAAAGCCAGCCCGAAAGCTTGCCGCCGAACAGCGAGACGTCCTTGGCGCCGAGGAATGGGAACGCTTCGTTGGAGATATCCTGGTCAACGATCTGCTGCAGGATGAGGCGCGATTTCGGTCCCGCGATCGCCATCTGCGCCCGCTGGTCAGTCACCGAGGCAAGCCGTACGTCAAGTTCCGGCCAAAGCGCCTGGGAGCAGAATTCCAGGTGGTTCAGGACGCCCGCCGCATAAGCGGTCGTGGTCGTCATGAAAAAGCGGTCGTCCTCCAGGCGGCTGGTTGTACCGTCGTCATAGATGAAGCCATCTTCGCGCAGCATCAGGCCGTAGCGGGCTTTGCCGACTGCCAATTTCCTGAAGGCGTTGCAATAGACGCGATCGAGGAATTCGGCAGCATCCTTACCGGTGATCTCGATCTTGCCCAGCATCGAGACGTCGCAAAGGCCGGCATTGATCCGCACGTTCTTCACTTCGCGGTCGACGCTTTCGCGCCAAGTCTTTTCGCCGGCAAGCGGAAACCAGGCGGACCGGTACCACAGACCGGTCTCCACGAAAGTCGCGCCGTTCTTTTCCGCCCAATTGTGTAGCGGGGACTTGCGTACAGGCTGGAAATGCTTGCCGTGCGAGGTGCCGGCGAGCGCACCGAAGGAAACAGGGGTATAGAACGGGCGGAACGTGGTGGTGCCAACCTCGTCGGGAGACACGCCGCGCGCCTCGGCGAGAAGGCCAATGGCATTGACGTTGGAAAGCTTGCCCTGGTCCGTTGCCATCCCGTTCGTGGTGTAGCGCTTGGCAAGCTCCACGTGGCTATAGCCTTCGCGAACCGCAAGGCCGATGTCCTTGTGATGCACGTCGTTCTGGAAATCGACGAAGGCCTTGCCCTTTATGCCGGGAATGACCCAGACCGGCTTTGTCGCGGGGACGGCGATATCGCCTTCGACCGCACCGAACGTGGCGGCTTCCGCTTTTATCTCGAGCTTGGCTAGCAGCGCCGCAGCCTTCGCCGCTCCGGCCTCCAGGCAGCCGGCAAGTCCGCTCGACATCAAGGCGGCACCGGCCAGCGAAAGCCCTTTCTGATCCTCAGCCGCGACGAAAGCGGCTTCGGTATCCGACCATCTTGGTCTGCCGCCGCGATGGTAAGCCAGATGGACAACCGGGCTAAAGCCGCCCGACATAGCGAGCGCATCAACCGCCAGTCTTTCTTTGCGGCCGTCCTGGGAGATCGTAATGGAGGATAGTGCCTGACCGCCTTCGGCGTCGGGGACGAAGCCGCCGTTGATGATGCGAGCCGACCCCGCATACACGCCTGCTGTGGCACCCGCGCGGCGACTGTCAATGATGGCTGCAAGCCGCACACCAGCCCTTTCGAGATCGCGGGCCAATGCGTAGCCGCTGTCATTTGTCGTGACGATAGCGACCGACTTACCCTGGGCGATGCCATAGCGGTTGAGATAGGCTCGCATAGCGCCTGCCATCATCACCCCGGGAATGTCGTTGCCGCCGAACACCAGTGGGCGTTCCTCGGCGCCTGTGGCGAGAATGGCCTGCTTTGCCACAATGCGCCACAGCCGCTCGACTGGCATCTCGCCGCGCGGCTCGCAAACGTGCTTCTGGACCCGCTCAACGGCCCCGAACACGTTGCCGTCATACCAGCCGAAGGCTGTCGTGCGGGAGAGAAGCTGAACATTGGGAAGGTTTTCGAGTTCGGCAACCGCTTGGCCGGCGAATTCGACTGCCGACACGCCGCCAATCGTCGCGGTTTCGGCCAGAAGACCACCGCCGATAAGCGCATTCTCGTCGACGAGGATGACGCGCGCGCCGGCCCGGCCGGCCGTTAGCGCAGCGGCAAGGCCAGTGGCCCCCCCACCAACGATCAGCAGGTCGCAGTGGGTCCAGCACTTCTCGTAGTGGTCAGGATCAGCCTCATAGCTTGCCTTGCCGAGACCGGCGGATCGCCGGATCAGCGGCTCGTAGAGCTTCTCCCAAAGGGCTGACGGCCACATGAAGGTCTTGTAGTAGAAGCCGGCGGACAGGAAGGGCGACAGCAGACTGTTTAGCGAAGCGACGTCAACGTTGAGCGAAGGCCAGCGGTTCTGGCTGTGCGCGACAAGGCCCTCGTACAGTTCCTGCATCGTGGCGCGGGTATTGGGCTCCGTACGCCCGCCCTGGCCAATGGTCATCAGCGCATTGGGTTCGGATGCGCCAGCCGAAAGCACGCCGCGCGGCCGGTGATACTTGAAGGATCGGCCCATCAGCATTTGGCCGTTGGCAAGCAGGGCCGAGGCAAGGCTATCGCCTTCGACGCCGGTCATGCGCTTGCCGTCGAAACTGAAGGATAACGGCTTTGAGCGGTCAATCAGACCGCCCTTGTCAAGACGATAGGACGTCATTGCGCCGCCTCCTTGCGAGCGGCGGCGTCACGCGCGCCTTCGATCTCGTGGGTTGCAGTGTTGCGCGTCACGACCAGCCAGCGGCGGCAGCCGGAGGTATGGTGCCAATGTTCGTCGTAGCGGCCGCGTGGATTGTCACGCAGATAGACATAGTCGAACCACAACTCCCAAGCGGCGTCGGCTGCGGGACGGGCGAGTGCCGCCCCCTTCACCGTAAATTCTTCCCTGGGCCTTTGCCCGCAATGTGGGCAGGGGATAAGGCTTGCCATTTCGGTGTCCTTACTTTGCCGAAATCAGTGCAAATTCGGTTGGGCGCCCTGGCCCTTCTCGTCGATCAGATGACCGCGCGCGAACCGGTCGAGGCGCATTTCGCGCGTCACGGCGTGCGGTTCGTTTGTGGCGACGAGGTGGGCAAAGCAGAAGCCGGAGGCGGGGGTTGCCTTGAAGCCGCCATAACACCAGCCAGCGTTGAGGTAGAGATTGTCGATATGGGTGCGGTCGATGATCGGCGTGCCGTCCATGCTCATGTCCATGATGCCGCCCCACGAACGCAGCACGCGGACCCGCGATAGAGCCGGGATCATCGCCTTGCCGGCCTCGATGACGTGCTCGACGCTGGCGAGATTGCCGCGTTGGGCATAGGAATTGTAACCATCGATGTCGCCGCCGAAGACGAGGCCGCCCTTGTCGGATTGAGAGACATAAAAATGGCCGGCACCGAAGGTGATGACGCAATCGATGAAGGGCTTCAGACCTTCCGAGACGAAGGCTTGCAGCACGTGGCTTTCGATCGGCAGTCTCATATCCACCATCGCAGCGACCTGAGAGGAATTGCCGGCCACCGCAACGGCGAGTTTGCTGCAGCCGATAAAGCCCTTGGAAGTTTCGACGCCGGTCACCCGGCCCTTGTAGCGGCGGATGGCGGTCACTTCGCAGTCCTGGATGATATCGACACCCATCGCGTCGGCGCCGCGGGCATAGCCCCACGCGACGCCGTCGTGGCGCACCGTGCCGCCGCGGCGCTGAATGAGGCCGCCCAGAATCGGGAAGCGAGCATTGTCGAAGCCGAGGAAGGGAAGCATCTGCCTGACCTGCGTCCGGTCCAACAGGTCAGCATCGACGCCGTGCAGCCGCATCGCATTGCCACGTCGCATGTAGGCGTCGCGCTGGGCATCGGAATGGAAGAGATTCAATACGCCGCGCTGCGAGACCATGGCATTGAAGTTGAAATCCTGCTCCAGCCCTTCCCACAGTTTCATGGAAAGCTCGTAGAACGGATTGTTGCCGGGCAACAGGTAGTTGGAGCGAATGATCGTCGTGTTGCGGCCAACGTTGCCGGAACCGACGTAATTCTTTTCCAGGACCGCGACGTTGCGGATCCCGAATTCCTTGGCGAGATAGTAGGCGGTGGCGAGACCATGCCCGCCGCCGCCGACGATGATCACGTCATAATGCGATTTGGGCGTCGGCTCGCGCCAGGCAGGTTTCCATGCCGTGTTGCCGCGAAGGCCATTCAGGAAAACGGAGAGAGCTGAGTAGCGCATGGGATGTTCCACGTCATTCGGCCTTGTATAGCGACCATTTTGGCGTCAAAATTGCACAGGAGAGCCAAGAAAAGACACGCAGCGGCCATGGGCGAGCAAAGCAGCAGACTGACGCAAACCATGGGCTTCCTGTTGCTGCCCGGCTTCGCGCTGATGTCCTATGCTTCCGCGACCGAGCCTTTGCGCGCCGCGAACCTGCTTGCCGGCCAGCCGCTCTATAACGTCAGGCCGCTTTCCCTCGATGGAGCCGCCGTTGCGAGTTCATCGGGCGCCATTGTCCCTTGCCAGTGTCTCGATCAGTCGCCGCTGCACACGATTTTCGTCTGCGCAGGCGGAAACCCTTCAACCCTGGGATCTCCCGCGCTTTATGCGGCCCTACGTCACCTGTCCCGAAGCGGGGTGCGGCTGGGAGGAATTTCAGGCGGACCTTACATACTGGCGGCAGCAGGACTGCTCGACGGGCGGGATTTTACCGTTCACTGGGAGCACGCGGAGGCTCTCATCGAGGCCTTTCCTCATCTTACTCCAAGACAGGCTCGCTTCGTACTCGACGGAAACCGCATCACCTGCGGTGGCGGCGTAGCGCCGCTGGATATGATGCATGCCCTCATCGCCGATCGGATGGGCGAAGATTTTGCCAGACGCGTCAGCGATTGGTATCTTCACACTGCAGTAGCCGAGCCGGCCGCGCCCCAGCGGGCTTCGGCGGCGGAGCGCTTTCGTGTCAACCACCCCGTCCTGTTAAACATATTGGAGAAGATGGAGGCTGCGATCGAGCAGCCACTGGATCGTGCCCAGATGACCATCTATGCGGGCGTCAGCCTACGTCACCTGGACCGTCTTTTCTCCGAGCATCTGAATGCAGGCTATTCGGAGGTTTATCGAAATTTGCGCCTGACTCACGCCCGACGATTACTGCAGCAGAGTCCGCTTTCCGTTTCAGAGATCGCATTCGCCACAGGTTTTTCCAGCGCATCACATTTTTCACGCGCCTATGTAACCTTGTTCGGTAAGACCCCCAAAAGAGAGCGCCGACTGCGTACTCCTTTACTATCGCGCGATCCAACGTTGCAGGCCAAGCGAATATCGCCCTTCCAAAAGCGTCGAATTGAAAGTGAGAGGTAAAGAGGGTGTCATCAGCCTCGCCGCTAGTGCTCGCTCCATGTCTGACGACCGCGCCGGCGATGTGCGGCCGCAAGGGTGGGCACTAGCTAGGCGAGAGAGGCAAGCTTGCCTAAGGAACGATTGTTCGCTTTCGTCGGAACAGCGGGAGGCGCGACAGACGAAATGACATCACCGTGGATGATCGTCGAGCTGGTTCTCTCGCGCTTGGAGCTTTGCGATCATTCCACCGCATCGTAGTAGCGCTTTGAAAAGCGGCACCGCTTCATTGGCCTGTTTTGAACAACCAGATTGGAGCCGATACCCCCGCCCGGGGCCACTCCTCTATCGACTGCCCAGAAGCGAACGCGCGCGATGCGTGCCTGCCAGCCCTTCTAGACGCCACCGTTATCTTCGCGGCTCGTAAAGCTTGGATTTTACAGCTGGGTGGCTGTCGGACGTACCCTGACCGCGATCTCCAGGGCGGGGCGGTACGTATCCTAGACGGCGAGAGATAGTCGTCGCCGCATTTACCACAAGAGGCGCCAATTGCTGTTCACTTTGTTGATTAAAATGAAAAACAGGCATAGTGACCGCAATTGCGGCCGCAACTCGCCCTCTTCGATCGTGGATGACGGCCGCGATAGAGGCGATCTCAGGAATAAACTCTCCCACATTTACCGCGTATCCTCGTGCACGAATGGAGGACAGTTCACGTTCAAGCATGTCCACATCAGTGATTGTTCGCTCCGTATAAGATACGAGGCCGACCGCCAGAACATCTTCTAGAGTCGAGGCTGGCATTTGAGACAGCATCGCTTTTCCAGTAGCAGTGCAATGCGCTGGGTTGCGGCGACCTGGTGCCGCAACATGCTTAATCGATCCGGGGCCAAGAACATGCTCGATGTTAATGGCCTCTATCTTATTCCAAAGGCTCAGCGAAGCCGTTTCCCTCGAGCTCTCGGCAAGTTCTTCGAGATAAGGTCGCGCCACACTAACCACATCGAGTTCAGCAAGGAGCCTGCTCGCGAGCGCGATAAGCTCAACGCCGAGGACAAACCGTCCGGTTTCCGCCTCGCGTTCGACAAATCCGTTGTGCTCAAGGGTCGCAAGAGTTCTCGAAACTGCACTTGCATGTTTTCCTAGCCGACGCGCGATCTCGTTTACACCGATCGGCTTTTCACTCGCGCCGATCACTCTGAGCAGATTCAATGCGCGTTGCACAGTCGTAACCTCACCGCTAGCCGGGCTGCGACTGCTTGCGAAACGTTTCTCCAAACTCATCGAAAGTCCCCTCGGTTCCACTTGACAGGCATTCATGTGCCTGTCACTTTATGCAACACAGTTGCACTATTTGCAACATCAGGGAGAGATGAATGTCGGGTGGAGAACCGCTGCGCCTGGAACGACTTTCTAAACAGTATGGCGGCGTGCAAGCGGTTCACGACGTCTCGGTTCAGATAGAGGCTGGTGAATTTGTCTCGTTTCTCGGACCAAGCGGTTCTGGCAAAACCACGACGCTAATGATGGTTGCGGGTTTCGAAACACCGACCTCCGGCCAAGTCTTCATCGGGGCCCGACCGATCATTGGGGTCCCAGTTCACAGGCGAAACATTGGGGTGGTGTTTCAGAACTATGCGCTTTTTCCACATCTCTCCGTTTTCGAGAATGTAGCGTTCGCGCTCAAGATGCGTGGACTATCCGGCCCCGACCTTCGAGCCGGTGTCGTCGAAGCGCTCAATCTCGTTCAGCTCGGCGGCTACGAAGGGCGTATGCCTCACGAACTGTCCGGTGGACAGCAACAGCGAGTCGCACTGGCGCGGGCACTCGTATTCCGCCCAGGCGTGATCCTAATGGATGAACCGCTCGGCGCGCTCGACAAGCAGCTTCGTGAGCACATGCAGCTCGAATTGAAGCGCCTCCAAAGATCTCTGGGAACAACCGTAGCTTTCGTCACTCATGATCAGGGCGAAGCTCTCACGATGTCCGATCGGATTATTGTGATGAATGAAGGCAGGGTCGAACAGATCGGGACGCCGGAAGAAATATACGAGAGTCCACGAACGCATTTTGTCGCGAGCTTCATTGGCGAATCCAACTTCCTTGACGCGCAGCTTGTTGCAAAAACAGATCATACCGTCGTTCTCAACGTGGGCGGCCTGCAGGTTCGTTCGACGTCGCAGGGGTTTGAGCACCACTCGGGAGCCGTCACTCTCATGATCCGACCCGAGAAGATCATTCCTCTTGTTGTTGGGTCGCGTGCTGACAATGAATTCGAAGGTGTGGTCGAAGAAGTCGTCTATTGCGGGAACGTCGTCAAATACCGCATCCTTTTGCGCGCCGCCGCTCCGGTGTTCGTTGTTGCGGCCGCTCCGCGCCACGCCTCTTCTCCCCGATTCCAGAATGGTGAACAATTGAGAATTGGTTGGGATGAGCGGGATGGGCGCCTTCTTGCCGGTGAGCCGACATGTCAAACGGAACGTGCAGTTGGCAATGACAACGCCACGTCGGTAATGTCGTCGGTCACCACAGAACATCGTCTCGCAATCGTGCCTTCATAATCGCCGATGTAAGGAGAGATTTCATGACGTACCCGATCATCAACTCCGGGCGACCGACCCGACGTCAGGTCTTAGCGGGCATGGGGGCGGCGGGCGGAGCGGCGCTCGCAATTGGCGCCCCAGGCATCCTGCGGGCACAAGGAGCAACGCTTGTCGTAGTCTCCGGCGGCGGAGTGTATGAGGAGGCGATCCGCAAAGCAGTAATTGATCCCTTCCAGCGCGAGACGGGTATCAAGGTGACTTATGTGTCTCCGGCCGAAGAGGCGAAGATCAAGGCGCAGGTCGATAGCAAGAACGTGCAATGGGATGTGGTGGAGCTATCCCGGCCTGCTTTTCGACCGGATGCGCACAAGTACCTCGAGGAAATCGACTATGGGGCGTTCGACAAAGAAACGCTGGACAACCTTCTGCCTGAAGCAAAGGCAAAATACGCCGTAGGCTCGTACGTCTTCAGCACGGTTATGGGATTCTCAACGGCCGAATACCCGGCCGACAAGCCGCGCCCGCGCTCATGGGCCGAGTTTTGGGACACCAGCAAGTTTCCGGGGCCACGCTCCCTCAGGGCATGTGCGAACGGAGATCCTACCACAGTCGAGTTTGCGTTGCTGGCGGCTGGGGTTCCCAAGGACAAGCTGTACCCAATCGACTTCGACAAGGCGTTTATGTCCCTCGATCGCATCAAGCCGCACATTACGAAATTCTGGACCGATGGAGCCGCCGTAAACCAGCTGCTTTCGGATCGTCAGGTCGCGATGGCTTCAGCATTCAATGGCAATATAGAATACCTTAAGGCCCAGGGTGCCGCCGTTGATTACCAGTGGGACGAAGGGGAGCTTAGCGCGCTTCACTGGGTCGTGCTGAAGGGCGCGAAAAACCGGGATGCGGCTATGCGGTTTGTCTCCTACCAAGCCACTGCGCAGGCTCAAGCTCGCCTCAACAATCTCATTTTTTATGGTCCGTTAAATCGCGCCGCCTTTAAATACATCGAGCCCAAGATCGCCGCCAAGCTGCCCACGGCGCCCGAGAATATTGACAAACAATTCTTCCGAAACCTGGCATACTGGGGTGCCCAATCCTCCTCTGGCAAGTCTAATATCGAAGTGCTCGTCGAGCGCTGGATTAAGTGGGTGGCCAGCTGATGGCCACGTCACTCCATGCCCTGAGATCGGCCACAGCCTGGCTGGCCCACAATCGCGAACCCTCGCTCTTACTTGCTCCGGCCGCGCTTCTGCTCGGGGTCTTCTTCTTCATACCACTCGCTGGTCTTCTCTCTCTCAGCCTACTCGATCCCGGTCCGACCTTCGCGCATTACCAAGAATTCTTGGGTAACCCAACGAACTGGATCATCCTCGCCCGCACCTTCGCACTGGCAACAAAGGTTACGCTGATCTGCCTTCTATTGGGATATCCACTTGCCTTCTGGATCGTCTCGGCGCGAACCTGGGTTGCCGCGGCGCTATTGCTTGCGGTTATATTGTCGTTCTTCACGAGCTACCTCGTGCGTACATACGCATGGATGGTGCTCCTCGGACGCTTTGGCGTTATCAACCAATTATTGATGGCGCTCGGCCTCACCGAACGGCCTCTCGACCTTATCTACAATCAATTCAGCGTCCTTGTAGCGATGGTCTACATCCTCATGCCGTATACGGTGCTGGTGCTCACCAGCGTAATGAGAGGGATTCCATTCGGTCTAACGCGTGCTGCTGCCTCGCTCGGAGCCTCTCCGGTTCAGAATTTCTGGCGCGTGTTCTTTCCATTGAGCGCACCGGGCGTGATCGCGGCCGGGCTGCTCGTCTTCGTATTCGCGCTTGGGTTCTATATCACACCGGCACTGCTCGGCGGTCCTAACACAATCGTACTGCCGATGCAGATCGACACTTATGTGAATGGAACTCTTAATTGGCCGCTTGCCGCCACCGCTGCTACCGTGCTGCTCGCAGTGACGCTCGTGTTCTATTCAGTTTCCAACTATTTCGTCGATAGCGAACGCCTGCTCAGCTCCCAGCAGGGGGCTGCCCAATCAGCAACCTCTACCGTTCGTCATTCAACCAGCGCTTACGTGCGGCTCATTGACCTCGCTACGGCCCTAGTGCGCGCCGTCGGAAATCACATCCGCTTTCCCGCTCGCCTCACAAGAAATTGGGAGCGTGCCGCGCTTGGTGGTAAGCTATTGCGAGGAATGAGCTTGATTCTTATTGCGTTCCTCGTCAGTCCCATCCTAATTATTGTTCCGATCTCATTCAGCTCTTCACGCTTCCTCGATTTCCCGCCTCCGGGCCTCTCGCTGCAATGGTACGAGGCCTATTTCAGAAGCGACGCTTGGGTCTCCGCCACCGTTCAGAGCTTGGTCGTCGGCATAGCTACCGCGCTTGTAAGTCTTGCCGTCGGTTCAGCAGCTGCCATGGCACTCGTGCGCGGCAGTCCGCGAATGCGCCGTGTCGGGTACCAGCTCTTGCTCGCACCGCTGATCGTGCCGGTGATCATCAGTGCGGTGGCACTCTACTTCCTCTTTGCGCGACTGCAACTCGTCAATACGTCTCTCGCGTTGGTGATAGCGCACAGCATCGGTGCCGTTCCGCTGGTGGTGCTGATCGTCGCCGCGAGCCTGCAGGCCCAGAACATACGGCTTGAGCACGCTGCCGCGAGTCTCGGGGCCTCGCGTATCGTTACGATCTGGCGAATCGTGCTCCCATCCATCCGTCCTGCACTGATAGTCGCCGGGTTCTTTGCTTTCCTGGCCTCATTCGACGAGGTGGTGTTGTCGCTCTTCGTCAGCGGGCCGAATACCAAAACCCTGCCGGTCCAAATGTGGTCGGGAATTCGCGAAGAGATCACGCCCACCATCGCCGCGGTTTCAAGCCTGTTGATCGCGTTCACAATCCTCATCTATGCCGGCGTTGAAACTATGCGCCAATTAGGTGAGCGGCGGGGCAAATAAGCGAGCAGACAAAAGGAGCCGACGCGGTGAATAAACCTCAGCAGAGCGGGATGGATTTCGACGTCGCAGAATATCGAGAACGGCTGCGGCGCACGCAAGACGAGATGGCGAAGCATGATCTTCCCGTATTGCTACTGCATCAACCGGAAAATATTCTATACCTGACAGGTTTCTATACGACCGGCTATTTCTCCTATCATGCTCTCGCAGTCCCACGCAGCGGCGAGCCGACGCTGATCTTGCGCGATATGGAAATCCCGGCCGCGCGCAGCTCGTCATGGGTAAAAAGCCATACGATCTATGCGGATGCCGCTGATCCAGTCCCCGTTTGGCTCGACGCAGCACGAAGGGCCCTTGATGGCTTGGGCCTGGCTGGCGGGCGCATTGGGGTGGATGAGCACTCATGGTTCCTAACGGTGGAACGTTGGAAGATGCTGCAAGCGCTCCTACCGAAAGCAACGTTGGTGAGGGAGCCGCGCATTGTCGACCAACTTCGCCTGATCAAATCGTCGCGGGAAATCGATTACTTGCGGCAAGCGGCCCGCCAAGTTGAGGTCGGCATACGCGCTGGCATCGAGGCAATCGCGCCCGGCGTGACGGAGCGAATGGTCGCGGGAGCGGTTTTCAATGCACTCGTGGGCGCCGGCTCGGGATTGCCCTTGAGCGGCATCATTATGTCCGGTAACCGAACGGATCAGCTTCACGGAGATTACTCCGACCGGAGCCTCGAACAGGGCGATGCGGTCTATTTCGAACTCCAGGGGATCCATCAGAAGTATTGGGCTCGTTTAATGCGCACGGCGGTCGTTGGCCAACCAACCGACGACCAGCAACGCATCGCTGAGACGATCATCCGCATCCAAGACGAAGCAATAGCGCTAATGCGACCGGGCACACCGGCCGGCGTAGTCGACCGAGCTTGCCGCGAGCCGCTCCTCGCCTCTGGCCTTCGCGAAACATACACGAACCGCGCAGGTTATTCACTAGGTCTAAATTACCGTCCTTCTGCCGGCGAGTTCATCCGGGAATTCGTTCCAGGTGTGGAGTGGGTGTTGGAAACTGGAATGGTGTTCCACATGTTGATGATGGCAGCTGGAATGGGCTTCAGTGAGACGGTGTTGGTTACGGATCGAGGACCTGAACGCCTAACTCGAATGGAGCGCAAGCTCTTCTCTCGCCTCTGAGGATCATCCCGATGGCCAAGTCCCCTCGTCCTGTAATAGGTATCGTTAGCAATTTCGATGTGGAGAAAGACGGCTATTTCTGTTCCGCCCACTACGTGCGCGCTCTCGAGAGAGCCGGCGCGCTTCCCGTCATATTACCGTACGTCAATGCAGATGAAGTGGCCGCGGTACTCGACCAGATTTCTGGCCTCGTACTCACGGGCGGTGGAGATTTTCCGGCGGAGCTCTATGGCGCATCGCCACACCCGGCGATTCAACGAATGATTCCGGAACGCGACCGGTACGAATTCGCGCTCGCCCGCTCAGCGCTCGATCGGAGAATACCCATTCTCGGCATTTGCCGAGGAATGCAGCTTCTTAACGTTGTCGCTGGAGGTACTATTTTTCCTCATACCCTCGATGAACTCGCAACTGCAATTGATCACCGCGACGGTACGCCCTTGGATCAGACCGTTCATGAGGTCCACGTGGAGCGAGAAACGCAATTATCGACGCTTTGTGGGGAGCAATCATCGTCCTTCCGAGTAAACAGCCTACACCATCAAGCCATCAAGCAGCTCGCTTCAGAGTTCGTGATCTCCGCACGCGCTGCCGACGGAATTATCGAAGCAATCGAGAGGCCAGATCGACCTTTTGTGATCGGCGTCCAGTGGCACCCCGAATGTATGTACGACAGCGAGCCCGCCTGTCGTCGACTGATCGATAATTTCGCCAAGGCTTGCAACCGGACGGAAAAAGAGCGCGCCTGGCCTGAGCCACCCGCGCGGTCTCAGAAACGCAATCGGTTGCGGGCTTAATCAAGCGGCAAACATCATTCGCCTTCACGAACCGGAACGGAAACGCGCCAATAGCCCCCACGAGCTCCTTTTTCTCGAATAACGGGTCGCGATGGTTATTCTCACTACATTGTTTTGCATGCCGAAACCCGGAACCACCTTAGTGAAACAAGATGAGCTTCTACACCACTCCGACAAACGTCGAAACTACCGCATCTGGTAGGTGCGCACGCTCCCAAAAAAGTGGCGGCGCTGGGTTGAGGCGTCCCCAACCTGCGGCGGAGATCGGTTTGATCAATGCGTGACGGTCTGCCCTCCCGGCAGGCAAGCGAAGCCCTCTCTCGTGCGGATAATGCCGCACGGCAGGGGTCACTACCAGATTTGGCGGGTCGGCGACATGATCGTGGTCGGTTTAACTTCTCCCGAATCCTCGTTGCGGCAGAACGAGATTCAGAAAGTGCTTCCGAGACTCGCGCGCGGCAGTTGGCCCACCCTAGTAATCCCCGGCTTGAGATGGCGAGTTCTGCTGAAGAGATACATGGGAGAATTGCCTGATGGAGCCCGGAATGAAAGGCCGTATGCCAGCTGCTCGCTACGTAAAGCGCCGGCTTGGCGGGTTTGTTTCAACCACTTCCCTGGCCCGAAGCGGAGCTGTTGATCATCCCTCTTAAGTCGACCGGTTACCGCTGCTCGACCGCCCTGGTGAGCAGAAAAATGCGGACGACTCTTGCCTCATTCATCCAGCAACGTACCTATGGAGCACTTAAGTGCCAGTTCTTGCCGAGCTAGCTAACTTCAGTAGCAACTACCCGACGAACGAATTGCCCGCAGCTACTCGGCGGGCGATTTCGCTGCTTATACTGGACCTCATCGGTGCAGCCGCTGCGGGTCTGGAATCACCGTTGGCGCAAGCTGCCAGAAAGTCTGCAGTCGAAGCTTACGGAACAGGCGACACAAGCATTTGGCTGACAGACGAACGGTCGAGCGTCGTCGGCGCGGCGATGGCAAATAGCGCTGCGGCGAGCGCGCTCGACATCGATGATGGTCATCGGGCCGCAGGCGGTCACCCCGGCGCTGGCGTCATCCCTGCCGCCATTGCGGTAGCTCAGGCCGTCGGTGCCTCTGTTTCGGAGATGATGACAGCGATCGCAATGGGATATGAAATAGCCCTCCGAATTGCTAGTTCTCGTCCTGCTCAAACCATCGATACCCTCGCGAGCGGCCGTTGGGTCGGCTATGGGGCGGCCGCAGCAGCCTGCCGTCTCTTGGGTTTGAGTCCAACACAAACTGGTCACGCGCTTGCGATTGCCGGGTCCGAAGGACCAATAGTATTCTTAAGCGCAACTCCAAAGTTCGAGGGCAGCACGATCAAGGAGGGGATTCCCCCTGCGGTCGTCACAGGTCTGACCGCGGCTTATCGCGCACGGGCAGGCGCAACCGGACCGCTTGATCTTCTTGATGACAACGATCGTTTCACGCGTGATCTCTTAGTACGCAATCTCGGATCTTCCTGGGAAGTTCAGAAATGCTATTTGAAGCCATATGCATGTTGCCGCTATATGCATGCCGCTATCGATGCGATCCTTGCCATGCGTAAGGAAGGGAAGAAAATCCGGAGGCTGCGGATCGAGACGTTCCAACAGTCGATGCGCCTCGCAAACGAGCGCGCCCCGAGCACCCTAGAGGGGGGGCAATACAGCTTCTACTTTAATTGTGCACTGGCCGCTTTATACGGTTGGGAGGCGCTACAGCCTGTTCAAGCTGAGCGTCTCACTGACGCACGCGTACTCGACTTGGCTGCGCGTATCGAGCTTGAGCCGTCGCCCGATTTTGCTACCGCGTTTCCAGTCGGGACGCCGGCCCGAGTCATCATGGATCAGGGCAAAGGGCCGGAAGAGATGATCGTGTTGGATCCCTTGGGAGATGTCGCAAACCCACTATCTAACGATCAGATCGTGGCGAAATTCAAGAACATTTCCAGAGCGAACATTCATACGCAGTGGCAGGACGAGATCCTCTCGGCGTTAGCTAGCCTTGACACCAAAGGCTTTCCGCCCCTTCTGGCTTCCCTGTCGCCACCGGACAATCGATATTCTATATATCAAACCCGCAAACTTGAACCATCGGTTTGAAGCGCGGGCACGAGCAAGAGAGCAGCACGCGTTGGCGGCGTCCGTTATCAGCCAGTGGGTTGGCGACCACTTGACCATCGACCTGGTCGATGCGGGAGCTGGTGAGTTCGGAAACACGCAGTCCTGCAGCGAAGCTCAGATGCAGCATGGTTTCGATGACGGCTCCGAAGACGCGACACGAGCCGCGCGGTATCTATTTCGGCGGGGGCCGTAGGCAGCGCGGTCACGGCCTGAGTAGCGCGCGGTTTCATTGTAGAACTTGATAGGTTTTCCACACCGAAGTCCGTAAACGCCTGTACGCCGTCTTCTCCGACGCCAAATATCCGGATGACAGCGTCCTTGAGTTCCATCCCGATCGCGTATCGAGCGGCGTCTGCACTTCGTCGCATCTGAGAGCATCGACGAAGGGATCTCGTCGACGTTCACCACCGGGATTCGCGTGGACCGGAGCGCTTACAGATTGTAAGGAGCCGCATTCGACGAAGCGGAGAACGGTTTCTAATAGTGCCGAGACGAAGTCTGCGAGCTGTAAGCTCAGTCACCCCGTTCTTTAGGCAGAAATTGGAAATTCTACAAAGCAGTCGTTAGGTTGGCTCACAGTGTAGGTGCGGACTGCCTTGTGGTTGTCAGTAGGTTTTCGATCGTACGGGCGGTCTCGAAGAGCTGAGCATCGGAACCGGGTGCGCCAACAATCTGCACGGCGACGGGCAGGCCGCGACTTGGGGAGGCGACCGGCAGGACCAGCGCGGGCGCGCCTACCAAATTGAAAAACGAAGTGAACAGCGTCAGCGCATTTCCAATCGGAAAAGTCTCCCCGGCGATATCCACCTCGACAGTCCCGACTTGCGGCGCTGTAATCGGGCAGGCAGGTGTCAGCAGGACGTCGAAAGTCTGCATGTTCTGCGCAAAGGCTCGCCTGTAAGTTCCGATCAAGCGCATACACTGGATGTATCTTTCTGCAGGCAGCAACTGCCCCAGTATCATGGCGCCGCGCATATCGGCACCGAATCGGTCGCTCGCGCTGGCGAGATTGGCGCCGTGGTAGGCGACAGTCTCGGCCAATTGAATTACCAGCGACACTGTACGTGCCTCCGACTGGTCCGGGACTTCGATCGCGCCGAAAGTAGCCCCCGACCGTCGCAAGTGCTCCTTGGTTACGAGGAACGCGTCGCGCACGGGCGCCTCGCATTTCTGATCGAAGCCCTCAACGAAGGCAACTCTCAGCGACGCCGCGGAAATCGTCGCTGCCGAGAGCTTTGTAATCTGCCTCACGACAAGCTCCAGGTCCTCAACGGAGGTCGCCAGTACGCCGGCGTGGTCCAGTGACCAGCAATAAGGGATAACGCCGTCGAGACTGATTAGGCCGTAGCTCGGCTTGTACCCGGCAATGCCGCAGAGCGCAGCCGGAACACGACACGAGCCTCCTGTGTCAGTGCCAAGCGCGAATGGCACGATGCCTGCCGCCACCGCTGCCGCGGAACCACTGCTCGAGCCGCCGGCTAGCCTTGTCTCGTCATGCGGGTTGACGACCGTTCCGGCCCAGCCATTCTCGCCGGTCGCGCCATAGGCGAATTCGTGGAGATTTGTCTTGCCGATGAGGACGGCCCCCGCTGCGTCAAGCATGCAAATCGCCGCCGCCGACGTGCTCGGTACATTGTTCTCTAGCACCTTGCTACCGCCGCTGGTGCGGATGCCGTCCGTTTCGAACATGTCCTTCACGGCATAAGGAATTCCGTCAAGAGGGCCCAGGGCGCGGTTTGCCCGTCGCCGCGCATCAGCTTTCCTCGCCTGGACTAGCGCATGGTCCGTTGCCACCGTAATAAAGCTGCGCAGCGACGGATTGGTCCGCTCCGCCGCAGCAATACAGTTCTCGACAATCTCGACCGCGGACTGGCTGCCGTCCTCGAGTGCGGCCGCGATAGCCTTGATTGACATCGAGTTAGTCATGAAAGGAGTCTGATGCTTGCACTACTGCACCGGGCGCGACTTGTCTCAAGCCTCTGCCGACGGAAGTCGCTGCTACCGCTGCATGTGACTGGCTAGAATCCGCGGTAGATGGGATACCCGCGGCAGACCTTTGTATGTCTGCGGCTTTTTCTGGCAAACAAAAGGCCGGAATGCCGGCTTCCGCGACAATCGCGCGTCGATCGAATTTTTCGCAGCATTGTTCAATCGATGCGGGGTACGGCTTCGTTTGATCGAAATGTTGGCAGGCCGCACCAGCTGTCGCATGGACCGATTCGTCGAGGCCCGTGAAGTCGCTAGTGCCAGCCGTCGCACGCGGCTGAGGGTGTTCCCACAGCAGCGCTTCAGGATTGTCAGTATCGATACAGATCGTGTGGATGCTTTGCGCCGCGAGATAGTCGTACTGAGCCGACCCAGCCGAGAATAGACTCGGATCAAAACGAAGATGCCGAGCTGCTTGGGCGTGCAGTAGATCATTTCCCTTTGGACATTCAAGAAGGTTGAGTGCTCTTCCTACCATTGGCTATCAACCACAATTGTGGGCGCGGTTCGTCGGTCCGAGCGCAAATCGCTAGAGGCCATTTTCGGCGGTTTCTGACCTCATATTTTTGCGTTGAATGTACCCTTGTCAAGGATCGCGGTCGGCGCTCGACGAACCATCTGCGTATCCGCAGAGCACTCGCGGATGTACTACCATCCGGCTCTTCCTGCGGAGTTGGCACGCATTTTGAGAGTCCCTCGTTGCGAGGTGGCATGAGCGTCGACCGATACTCATGTTGTGGTTCGCGACGCGACCTATAGAACGAAAGAAAGAAAAGAGCATGTCAGATCCGTTTCAGATCGCATTCCGTGGAAAGGGACATCTTCGCAACTCCAAAGCTCCCACGGCATCTTCGCTGCTCCTGTCGACTTCAGCCAGAACGATTCTGATCGGCGGCTCCAACCTCAAGGTCACGGCGCAGTGAGGAGCAAGTGCGGTGCACAGCAGCCTTCAAGGAACGAAGCACGATTTCACAGCTGCCTATAATTGCAGCTGGCCCCACTCTTATTTTCGCGCCCATCTAGCCCTGGACTATGTGATTCCAGATCGGGCCAAGCCCGTCTTCGAAAGGATCTTCGCCGATTATCGACGTATTCGAGGCAAAACTAGGCTGAAGATTATCGATGTCGGGTGCTCCTATGGCGTGAACGCTGCTTTGCTGCGCACCGATCTCGATCTCGATGAACTTTATGCCGCCTATCTGGAACCCAGCGGATCTCTCTCGGGCCGACAGGAGATCGAGCATGCCGACTTCTTTCGCAATCGTGGTCTCCGCGACGACATCCAGTTTGTCGGCGTAGATCCATCGTTCCGGGCTGTTCGGTATGCGCAGAGACTAGGCCTTTTGGAAGCGGGCATCACGACTGATCTGGAAACCCGTGACTTGACCGTCGAGGAATATGGCGCTCTCGCGGATGCGGACATTCTCATCAGCACAGGCTGTGTGGGCTACGCCAGCGAGCTGACCTTTGGACGTGTATATCATGCTTCGGCGACTTCACGTCCGTGGGTCGTCACCTTTGCAATGCATCCCTTCAGTTACGACGGCATAGCCGCAGTCCTTCGGGATTTCGGGTTGGAAACAAAGCTCATCGACCGGTTCAGACAACGCCAGCGACGCTTCTCCACACCAGCGGAACGTGAGACAATCCTGAACGCTATGGCCAAACTCGGCATGGAGGATCGCCTAGAGCGCACGACAGGCTATGTCTACGCGTCCTGCTACATCTCCGCACCTCCAGGCGAAGCGCTCTGATGCTCTCATCGACAGGCACATCTAGGACGTCGTGAACGCGGTGTGGGCAACCGAACCGAAGATGGGGTTCCGACTAGCACAAGACTGATGGCCCCCTCGGGAGGAGCTTGAACACGTTACGTTACGCACGGATATAGCGCGGCAGACCTGCGAACTCGGAATGAGAGGCGATCGTCGACATCCACCGTTCCATGTTCTTGCGGTGTCCGATTGAAGACACCTATGTTCGCAAGCCGACACAATTATATCTACGCGCTTCATCGGCGCAGCCCAAACCACATCCTTACCGCCTTTGCTCGCACGACCGCTTTGGTGGCGCGCCGATTGCAGGGAATGGAAGCGCTTGGAGTCTAGATGCGCTATTGCTCTTGATTAATGAAATCCGAGCGCGTGAACGTGATAGCGGGCAATCATCCAGGGAGTCGCTGATGCGAGTGGCCATCGCGCGGAATCATGATCACACGGGTGTGATCAACCGATTCGGTCAATCTTGTCGTGAGGAGTACGACCGCGACGCGGTCGAAAGAATAGTAGCGGCACTACATGAGGGCGGCCACGAAACATTGCTCTGCGAAGCCGATAAGGGACTACTCGCCACGCTCGAACGGTTTATGCCGCCTGATCCGCAAGCTCCCCCCGCCGGCATCGTCTTCAATTTGGCGAACGGAATTCAGGGCGAGTGCCGGTTGTCCCACGTTCCGGCCATGCTCGAGTTGGCGGGAGTGCCCTACACTGGTGCGGGACCGCTTGGGAATGCGCTGGCGCTCGACAAGGTGATCACCAAGACCCTGATGCGCGATCGCGGCGTGCCGACACCGAACTTTCGCGTCATGCGCTGCGGTGCCGAAACAACCTGCGATTTGCGATTCCCTGTGGTGGTAAAGCCACGTTCCGAATCCACCAGCTTCGGATTGCAGCTCGCACATGAGCCCGCTCAGCTGAGGCAGGCAGTAGAAGCGATCGTCACGCAGTATGCGCAGGATGCGCTCGTCGAAGAATACATCGAGGGACGGGAAATTTATGTTGGCCTGCTGGGAAACGGGGAGCCCGAAACCTTGCCACTGGTGGAGCAGGATTTCGGCGACCGAGAAATGCGCATCTTTACCAACGAAGACAAAGAGCGCATGGCGCTCGCGCCTATTTGCCCGGCACAAGTCGATAGAAGGCTTGCGGCAATGCTGCGGGATATGTCCGTTGCGACGTTTCGTGCGTGCCAGTGTCGCGACTATGCCCGCGTCGACATTCGGATCGACCGCTCTGGCCAGCCATTTGTATTGGAGATCAACTCGATACCGGCACTGCGCGGCATTTTTGTTCAGGCCGCGGCCACCGCCGGATACAGCTTCTCGAGCTTAATCAATCGCATCCTCGATATCGCCCATACGCGATATTTCGGGGTCGGCGTCTCCCAGTCGGAACGCGCGTCGACTCGCGACGCAAGCGCTCCAAATTAGCAGATGTCAGGCTCTCGCGCTGCTGCTCGCGTGGGTTCGATGCGGGGTGTTTTTTTTGGATATGTGTGGATGCGTCACCTACCAAATGCCGTAGTATCGCTGCTTGCCCGTGAACTGTAGAACTCTTTTTCAGCGAACTGATTGGGGTGCTTCGGCATGCAGAGGAACGTAACGACGCTGACGGTCTCGAATTGCATTCGGGCAGCAGATGAACTGGGACGCAAGTGTGGTCTCCAACAACGCCTTTGAGGAGTATGCCGGGATTGCCAGGAGATTTCCTTAACTCGCGGGACCACCCCAAACTGGCGTTCGGATTGTTTAAATTCACAGAACACGCCGAAAAGCGTGGTCTTGCCGCCAGTCAAGCGCAAGTGATCAGCACTTTGTCAACATAGCCACAGAACCCCTACGACCCCCGAGTAAGTCGCTGATAATGGTACGCTCCCCGGCAAATTTGATGGCAAGCTAATCGCAGAGTCTGAGGTCAGGCACGGCTGAACAATTGATGCCGGTGTGCGCTCGGACCGAGCAAAGCATGCAACGTCGGAGTTAACAGCCAATGGCAAGAAGAGCGCTCATACTGCTTGAGGGCACAAGGAGCAATGGTCTGCGATACGTCCAAGCGGCCCAGGGTCTTGGTCTTCATCCAATTACCCTGTCGGCTGATCCAGCTCAGTACGACTATCTTGCGGCAGAATGCAACGAGGCAATCCATGTCGATATAGACAATCAAGATGCGCTGATCCGCGAATGCGCCCGGCTACGTGCGACCCGTGACGTTGCTGGTATTACGAGCGCCGAGGAAACAGTCTATGCGACAGTTGGCAAGCTCTGTCAGCATTTCGATCTACCGGGACCAAATCCCACGTCGATTGAACGATGCTGCGACAAATTCGCTCAACGTCAGCTCCTCGCGGAGGCCGGCGTTCCAGTACCTGCTTATCGCTTGGCAGCGAATGCTACCGACGTAGCAAGCGCGGCTGCAGATATCGGCCTACCGGTCGTTCTTAAGCCAGCCGTAGGCCGCGGCAGCAGTGGTGTCCGATTGTGCCGCAACGTCGAAGAGTTAGCCCAACACACTGCCTATCTAGTGGACGGGAAGCATACATGGCGGTCCTCGCCAAGGATACTGGTCGAAGAATTCGCACAAGGCCGCTATTATTGCGCCCATATAATGGGAGATGAGTTAATTGCGATTGCCGCCGCCACCTTTGGTCCCCCACCGCATTTCGTCTTCCGTGAGGGTATCTTCCCAGCCCCGCTGACTGATGACGAGCATACGCGTATCGCCGATGTTTCGCTGAACAGTTTGCGAGCTCTCAACCTTGGCTGGGGACCAACGAACATTGAACTCCGGTGGACGAAGCGTGGCCCGGTGGTCATTGAAGTCAATCCTCGTATTTCTGGAGGTCCTCACTCGATCCAGGCGGCTTACGGTATTGATCTCATCACCGAGCACATCAAGCTTGTCATCGGCGACGAATTGGATTTGCGCCGAAAGCATTCGCACACTGCGGCTTGGCGCTCCCTAATTCCTGATCGCGATGGCGTCCTCGATTGGATTGATGGCGATGGTCGGGCAGCTGCTGTGCCAGGTGTCACCGAGGTCAAACTGTTTGTTAAACCCAAGATGCCGATCGTTAAGAATGGCGACTACCGAGACTCTATAGGACACGTGATGGCCGCTTCACCTAGCCGGGCCCGGACCGCGGCGATACTTCAGCGTGCCGTCGACTTGATCGATTGGTCAATCACACCATTTCCGACGCTAGGCGAACAGGAACGATCCACGGCCAGTAAGGAATGATGTCGCCGAATATTGGTGCAATCGAGAGCAGGAGGACGGCTTTTTTGACGAGATCGTCAGCCGGGCAAGATTCAAGCCGCTGCCCCGCAAGCGCGCGACGATTATCTTCCGAGGCGCGCCTATATTCGCCGGCGGTTGTCCCAATGCGCTGCGGATGATGGTCGGAACCGAAAAAGCCAATCGCGGCTTAGTCGCCTTACTCACCGAGTTTCCTGAAGAGCTACTCATGTCGACACCTATGTTTAAAAAGATCGCCTTGATCGGCATCGGTTTGATCGGCTCTTCTCTGGCGCGCGTCATATGCCGCGAGGGGCTAGCCGGCCATACAGCCATTGCAACTCGCAGCGCCGAGACCCTGAAGCGCGCCGAGGAATTGAAGCTCGGCGATGGCTACACGACCGACGCGAAGGGAGCGGTGCGCGGGGCCGACCTCGTCATCGTCTCAGTGCCCGTGGGTGCCTCCGGCGCCGTGGCTGAGGAGATCGCACCAGCGCTTAAGAAGGGCGTTATCCTCACCGATGTCGGCTCCACTAAAACCTCCGTGATCGCTCAGATGCAGCCCTTCGTACCGGAGGGCGTACATTTCATCCCCGGCCATCCGCTGGCCGGCACGGAGAAGTCAGGCCCCGATGCGGGTTTTGCCGAACTGTTCGAGAACCGCTGGTGCATCTTCACGCCGCTGGAAGACACCGACCCCGCCGCGCTGGAGAAACTCTCCGAATTCTGGCGCCGCTGCGGCTCCAACATCGACACGATGGACGCGCAGCACCACGACATGACGCTGGCGATCGTCTCGCACCTGCCCCACATCATCGCCTACAGCATCGTCGGAACGGCGGATGACCTGGAGACGGTCACAAAAAGCAAGGTCATCAAATATTCGGCCTCCGGCTTCCGCGATTTCACTCGCCTCGCCGCTTCCGACCCCACAATGTGGCGCGACGTATGCCTGCACAACCGCGACGCGATCCTCGAAATGCTGGGGCGCTTTTCGGAGGATCTCGCTTCTCTGCAGAGGGCGATCCGCTGGAGCGAAGCTGACAAGCTGTTCGGCCTCTTTACCCGCACGCGCGCCATCCGCCGCTCGATCATCGAAGCGGGGCAGGATATTGACATGCCCGATTTCGGCCGTCAGGCAATCGGGCGTCCGCAGGTCGTGCAACCGCAGCAGTACAAGGCTGCTCCGGGCGTCTCCCTCGTACCCAGTCCCGGAGCGGCGCCATAATGTTATTGACGCAGGCGTGAGTAGGCCGGAGGACCAGTGCATGAACCTCGCGATTCATACTGCTCCCATAGGCAAACGCATTCGTTTCTTCTGTAACCGCCAATTCGTCGGGTTCGATGAAATCAGGACATTCTAGCATCGCGGTTTTCAGATGCGCGGAAGGCGTTCGCCAGTCGCAGGGTCACGAAGAATGTTGACGCCTTTTAACTGCCGGTGGAAACCGGTCAATGTCGTTCGACAGCGTCGCGATGTCGTGCTTGGTGACCTCACCGGCGATCTTGTTTTTTATTCGAGAGCTTTTTAGTTTTGGCCTGTTTTACCCGAATACCAAATATAGATTCGCGGGCCGTGCCATGGCTTTCGTCTGCAAGGTAAGAGAGGTCGAGTGGTTCTGACCCGAACGAAGCGACGCAAGTGGCCTTTCGCGAATCTCTCTTCCATGCAGCAATCCCCTTGCTTCGAGAAGCAAATGCAAAGAACTTCGGGCATCTAACTGTTGCCGGATGAACTCCCAGTGACGCCTCGCGAAGACACTCTTCTCATATGGCAATCGGTGTCGGCATAGCGTTCAGGTTCAGACGTTTCGGCCTTCTGCGCCGCGCCGCGTGTTTTCCGCAGGCTTGACACCCGTACTCGAGAACGGAAACGACGAAACTACCAATATTCGTAGTGTTCCTACTTCAGAGCTGCGCATAGATCCTGAGGTTTGACGCGCGTCGTCGAAATCAGAAAGTTGAACGCGCGGTTGACCTCGACTGTCGGTGATTAAAATGGTGAGCGGCTATGGTACATAACGCTGTTGGAGGACGGGAGGAAAGGACGCGCACGGGCTTGGATGGACGAAGAATTCGTACGCGACCTCTCACGGTCGATGTGCTTGCTGATGTCGTGCGGGCATAAATCGGTATGCTCCCCCTTCCTGAGCAAAAGACCATCGCCGCTCTGATCACGTTGTCCTTGGCGCAGGTCATCGGTTGGGGCACGATCAGCCTGCCGCCGATCATCGGCAGGCAAATTGCGGCCGATCTGCACATGACCCTCCCGTCAGTGTTTGCTGGCACGTCGACGCTCTATGCTGCGATGGGATTGTGTTCGCCGGGCCTCGCTAAACCGTTGATTCGGTTTGGCGCCCGGCCTGTGATGATCGCCGGGTCGGTTGTTGCTGCTTCCGGCTTTGTGCTATTGTCGATGGCGCAAGGGCTGAAGCTCTACTTTTTGGCCTGGATGATCCTCGGTATCGCCGGCAGTGCATCGCTTTCGACAGCAGCTTACATCGCAGTGCATGAGATCGTTGGACGGGACGCCAAGCGCGCCATCAGTGCGCTGATGCTGGCGACTGGTTTGTCCAGCAGCGCATTTTGGCCCATTACGTCGCTGATCACCGGGGCGGCGGAGTGGCGCACAACATGCCTGGTCTATGGGGGGGTGCTGCTCCTGGTCTCTACCCCATTGTACGCGTTCGGTTTGCCCGGCCGCCGTTCGCAGGCACACCAACCGGCGTCCCAAGAAGTGGCGCCAATTCCTGCTCCGATCCGACCAAGAGCCACACTCTGGTTAATTATGGCGGCCAGCGGCTTGAACGTCGTCGTGACGTTTGGCTTAAGCACTGTGCTGATCGAACTGTTGAAAGCTCAGGGGCTTCCGCCGTCACAGGCTGTCGCGTTCGCCTCCGCGCTTGGGATTGTTCAAGTCAGCGCTCGTGCGATTGATTTGATGGGCGGCGCACGCTGGAATGCCATCACAACTGGCTTGGTTGGCGGCACAGTCCTGGTTTTGGCAATAGTGCTGTTGATGATCAGCGGCGGACAGTTTCTCGGCAGCGCCGCGTTCATGCTGCTCTACGGCATGGGGAGCGGGGCGCTCACGGTCGTGCGCGCAACGATGCCGCTCGTCTTCTACGACAAAGCCGATTTCATCAAGGCGTCCTCGAAAATCGCATTGCCACACGATCTGATTTCCGCCGCCTCGCCTCCAATTCTCGCCGAGTTGCTGGTTCGGTTCGGTAGCGGTGCGGTGCTGGAAGTTACCTTACTGCTGACCTGCGGCATGCTCGTGAGTCTGGTAGTGCTGCGCGGTCAGCCTCAATGTTTAGCCGTCGCGGCTGCACTGAAAATAGATGTGCAAAGCCGCCATCAAGCGTGCGAATAGCTGGAAAGAAGGACTGGGACGCCCGACCTACAGGCCAATTGTCCGGCAAGCTGGAGGCGGCCCGCTATGATGCCTCGCTGGCCAGACATCGATACGGGCTGGTAGACCCGCCAAACGACCCGTCGCCGCGAATTGGAGGCATCGCTGGGGGATGCGTTGGAGCTTGTGGCGGCCCCCGAAGAATCGATATGAGAAGCCATCTCGCGATCTCGTTTACACCTGAGCCGACAGCTTTCATTGGTGCTCTGATCGGCCTTTACTCGCGTTGAAAACTCTCAGCAAATTTAATGCGCGTTGCTCGGTCGTAACCTAACCGCGGCTCGGTCGCGATTGCTTGGGAGACGTTCTCCACTTGACAGGTTATCCCGTGCCTGTCACTTTATGCAACAATGTTGCATTATTTGCAACATGAATGGGAAAAGTGAATTCTGGCAGTAAACGCAGCGCTTAGAGCGGCTTTGTAAACAGTACGACTGGGTGCAAGAGGCTCATGATTGTTACGGTTTGATCGAGGCGGGCGAGTTCGTGTCGCTTTTCGGGCGAAGCGGATTCGGTAAAACGGCGACGTTGATGATGGTTGTGGGATTCGAAACACCGACCTCTGACCAGATCTTCATCGGAGCTCGGTAACTCGGTTGCGAAACGCCCAAGCCAAGATTTAGTCAAAAAAAATCGCGGAGGCTTGGGTCCGCGCTACCACAGCTACGGATCGCATGGCGAAGGTCATAGGGCCGCGTTGAGAACACCAGTCGGGGTTAACGAGTCAGGTATTCTCCAGATGAAATTGAGCGAATATGTCGAGCATGATGCCACCGCTCTGGCGTCTCTTGTGAAGGGGAGGGAAGTTACGCCTTTGGAGTTGACGCGGCTGGCTCGGGAAGCACATGACGAGGTGAATCCTCGCATCAATGGCGTGATCGAATTCTATGAAGATGCCGAGACCGTTGCCGGCGCGGACGGGGGCCTCTTTCATGGTGTACCTTTCCTCCGCAAGGATATCGGCGCTACCGAAGCTGGCCGCCTTCAGGAACAAGGGAGTCGTCTATTCAAAGGCTATCGTCCACAGACCGACAGCTATTTTTTTTGTCGCGCGCGAGATGCAGGGCTCCGTACAATCGGGAGAACAACGTGCCCGGAGCTTGGTACCTCAGGAATGAGTCAATCCATTCTCAATGGCATTACCGGCAATCCATGGAATTTGGAACGATCCGCAGGGGGCTCGTCCTCTGGAGCTGCCGCGGCTGTTGCGGCCGGCATCACTCCTATTGCACATGCCAGCGACAGCGGCGGGTCGATTCGCATTCCCGCTTCTTGGTGCGGCCTTGTCGGGCTGAACCCATCCCGCGGGCGTGTATCTGGTGGGCCGAGCAACCAAGACGAACTGCTTGGCCGCAGCCGAATGTTTATTCTCTGTCGGACGGTTCGCGATATGGCTGCCGCATTGGACGTCTTTTCGGGTGCTTATCCCGGCGATCCATTTATCATCGTCCAGCCGAGCCGCCCCTATGTGGACGAGCTATTTCGACCTACCGGCACTCTCCGGATCGGAGTCGCGCGAACCAAATGGGGAGGGATTGATGTCGAACTGGAGGTCCTTCAAGCCGTCGATACAATCGCATCGCTTCTGGAGGAAATGGGCCATGTTGTTATGGAGATCGACCCTCCATATGATCCCGACGAGAGGACAAGGATATCGCTGGGCAGCTGCGCTCTTAACGCGAAATCACTTGAAGATGCGGCGCGGGCCATGGGCCGAACAATCGACGCCGACACCCTGGAACCGGTCAATCTCAAGCTTTATGAGTATAGCCGAAACTCTCCAGCTTCCATGGGAGACCTACTTGAGGATATCCGGAGATTCCGGTTCCGCCTCGGCGAGGCGATTGATGGCTTTGATATTTTGCTGACGCCTACGATGCCCGTCGTTGCCCCGTCTCACGGAGGCATCTACTGTACGACAAATCCAAGGGTTTCCGCAGTGGAATTCATGGATGCGGATGCTGCAGCCGGGATCTATGGGTTCATGGGTGTGTTCAATATCACTGGGCATCCATCGGTGTCGCTGCCATTGGCTCATAGCGCTAACGGCTTGCCAATCGGCCTTCAAATCGTCGGCCGTTTCGGTGACGAGGCAACGTTGGTGCGCATCTCGCGCGACCTGGAACAGGCATGCCCATGGCGCCACCGAACACCCAGCGTGCGAGCGGGGCGCAGCTAACAATTGTCGCGGTGGTTTGGCTCCGGACAACGCAAGAACAACAAAGTCCAGCGCTGGTAACTTTCTAGAAGTTGCTGAAACGACGCTAGCCATCACCTTTCTAAGTTCGCCTGCGGCTGCAAGATTCGGATGCAACATTACGTGCAGTGCCGGTGCTATGTCTCCTGCTTCGGAGGTCTACCGCGTCACGGCCCATGACGGTGCGACGGGCCTTTGCGTTTTCGAAGTGACCGCCGCTTATTTGTCCTCCTCGCCAAACGAGCGCTGTGGAGGTTCCAGTATTTTCTCGGCCGGAGTTTGACGTCGGCGGGCGTGTAAGTTTTGCGTGCGGGGACAACTGCCGCACCGCCTTCGCCTAACGGTCAAGCCCGAGTTCTGGGACAGATCGTTACGGATGACCCGTGTTCCTTGAACAGCCGGCCGGCTGGTTTGGTTCATTCGATTGAGCCCAAGGAGTCTCTGAGCGCCGGGTGGTTCGCGCTCGGGATCGATGCGCGACACGATTGGCGGCACTTCCCGCCAATCGGCGCCTTCGTGTCCTGTCAGGCCGTGGCGAAGAGAACGCGAATCCGGCGCCGATGGCTCAACAGTAAGCGTAGCTCTGAGGCCCATTTGATTGGCGCTTGACGTCTATTTTGAGCGCGTGGTGCGACGCCGCGGCTTCCATATGTCGGACAACGCATTGACAGCGGCCTCAAGCGCCTTTCGGTCGACGACGTTGGGATCGAACTGCTCCGGGCCCCAGAGGCGCATATGTTCGTGCTCCGGATGGGTGGGGTCGCTGATGGCGTCGAGGTATTCGGCATAGCCTGGCGCACCGCCGACATCTTCCGGAGGACAACGGCCGGCGGCCTCGAGCAAGAACGGAAGTCCCTCCGTTGTCGTGTTGTCGAACCACTTTTCGAGCTTGATCACGTGATCCCAGCTGTCGCCGAAGTCGTAGAGATAATGGATCGTCTTCGCGCCGGTCTCCTGAACGATATTAGAGAGCCGCGTCTTGCAGGCATCGATGGGCTGAGGGCCAAAATCTCCATCGGGATCAGGGATACCCCAACGTCCTTCGCCGGCCAGGAACTCAAAGAGATGGCTATTCGTCCAGCCAAACGCCGCCTGAAGCGTCAGATGCAGCCGATCAAGGCGCAGCGTGAGCGGCACGACAAGGCATCGCATCACCTCCGGTTTCACGTCCTTGAGGGTCACCTTGATCCGGACCGCGGTCGTGTTCAGGCTCATGCCGCCAGCCTCGGATCGTGTGCATCCATCGCGTAGATCGACGCCCAGGGGAGCAGTTCGTCCAGTCGCGCCGCAGGCCAACCATTGACGAGCTTCGCGAGAACATCAGCGAGCCAGTGCTCGGCACTGACGCCATTGAGCTTAGAGGTCTCGATTAACGAAGCCAGAACTGCCCAATTCTCGGCGCCCTCGTCGCAACCGGCAAAAAGGGAGTTCTTGGCGTTGAGCTTGATCGGCCGCATCGCACGCTCGACAGCATTCGTGTCCATCTCGATGCGCCCGTCATCAAGGTAGAGCGTCAGGCCGTCCCAATGACGCAACGCGTAACGCAAGGCCTTCGCCGTGTCGCTCTTTTGTGCAAGGTGGCCTCAAACCACTGCTTCAAGGCTGTAGCCAGAGGTCGGGCATGCGCCTGCCTGCCAGCACGGCGCTCGGCATCCGATCGGCCGCGGAGCGCTTTCTCGACCGCGTAAAGTTGGGCGATGCGCTCAAGAGCCTCGCGGGCAACCGGAGCTGGCGCCGGAGCAGCCTCGCGCTCGATCTTCACAAGCTGGCGCCTCAGATGCGACCAGCAGAAGGCGAGCGTTCCGGACAAGGCGTCGGCACGCGTCTCTCGGGTCATGGTCTTGTAAGCCTGATAGCCGTCGCAGTGGATGATGCCGCGATAGCCCTCGAGCAGCCTCAAGCCATGAACGGCCCCACGGCCCGGTGCATAGGCATAAACCACGCCAGGTGGGTCAGGTCCGGCCCAGGGCCTGTCATCGCGTGACAGCGCCCAGAAGTAGCCGGTTTTGGTCCTGCCGCGCCCCGGATCCAGCACCGGCGCCGGGGTCTCATCGACACAGAGCTTCGAAGAGGCGAGCAGAAGCTGGCGCAGACGATGCCACAAGGGCTTCAATTCCTGGGCGGCGTAGCCGACCCAGAAGGCGAGCGTGGAACGGTCCAGCGCTATTCCGTGCGTCGCCAGCATCTGCGCCTGCCGGTAAAGCGGCAGATGCCAATGATACTTGGCATCGATCACATGCGCGACCAGTCGCTCGGTGGGCAATCCTCCCCTGATCAATCGCTCGGGAGCGGCGTGCTGGAGGACGACGCCGTGACAGGCGCGGCAGGCCAGCTTGGGCCGGCGGGTGACGATCACCCTGTATTGCACCGGAACGACGTCGAGCCTCTGGCTCTCATCGTGACCAATCTCAACGAGATCGCCTTTGCAGCACGGGCAGCAGGTTGCAGCCGGCATCAGGGTTTCGACGATGCGAGGCAAATGCTCCGGAAGCTGACCACGGTTGGCTCTGCGCTTGGCAGTTCTCTTCTCGCGGGCTCTGGGATTAGCGCGATCCTCAGCTGCTTCGAGAGTCGCGACGGCCTCTTCGATGTCCTCCAGAACAAGCTGTAGCTGATCAGCGTCCAGCTTTTCCGACGATCGACCGAACTGCGCATCCTTTGCAAGCTTGAGCAACCGCTCGAGCCTGGCGCAGCGATCCAGCAGAGCCGCGGCAAAGACACGCAGCTCGGCTGGATCGCTCGGCAGCTCATCAGGCAAATCACTCATTGGCCCAAGTCTGCCATGCTTCGCGCCCCGATGCAGCGAAGATTTTATGTCCTACGCAAGTGCTTTCGGCTGCGGGATTCGAGGCGCGTGCATCCGCGTCCAATCCATGCCGGCCAGAAGCGCGGACAGCTGCGCGGCATTCATCCGCATCACGCCGGCTACGATGGGAGGCCATTTGAAGCCGCTGCCATCGAGCCGCTTCCAATACATCACAAGGCCGCTGCCATCCCAGACGACAATCTTCACCCGATCGGCGCGCTTCGCACGGAACACCACCGCCACGCCCTTCATCGGGTCATGGCCCAGCGTCTCCTTCGCCAACAGCGCCAAGCCCTCCGCACCTTTTCTGAAGTCCACAGGTTGCGTCGCCACGTAAATCATGAGGCTCGCGGGCGGCGTCAGCATGAACGTGTCCGTCGAAGCGCCAAGAACACATCACTCAACACGGCCAGGCCAGGCGTCCCTCGCACCTCCACGCGTGCCCCCTGGAGTTCAACCGTCACAACGGCTGCTTCCGGCGACCCGGTGGGCTCTGCGGCCGCCGGTAGTGCCGATTCCGATACCACCGGCACGAACGACAGCGTGTCCGCCGAAGCCGGCAGCACCAACCGGCCCAAACGCGCCCGGCGCCGCCAGTCGTGCACCTGTTGGGGCCGGCACCCATGGCGACGCGCGACATCTGTGACAATCGCCCCCGGCTCAAGACTTTCCGCGGCAATCTGTGCCTTCAAATCGTCCGGCCAGCGCTTTCGACCTGCGCCTGCGTACACTTCGATACGCGGTGACAACGGTCGTCTTATGTCGTCCGAATGGTCGTCCATTGTGAGCACCCTTGCAGAAGATGACTCTTCTAGCGGTGCTCTCAGGATTGAGTACAAAAATTCTCAAGGGCCTCAACGCCACGCTTACGCTCAACAGCCCGGCGATGTGTTCGGAAATCTTGCCTTCGCGCATCCGTTCCTCGATGGCAATGGCCGGACAATGATGGTTGTACACGCTGTGCTGGCAAACCGAGCAGGGATCAGCATCGATTGGTCGTCCACCGACAAGACGGCGTTCCTGGGCGCCCTCACCAAGGAAATTGACCAGCCCGGGCAAGGGGCATCTTGATGCCTACCTCAGTCATTCGAACCGCCGATCCAGGAAAAGATTTGGCAGAGGAGATATTCAAGGCACCGGGCCTCGATGGCAGTCGCACCAATGCGAATAAATTTTTTGGTAAGAACGACGAGCCTGCCATGCAGGAGAAATACCGCCAGCAAGAGATTGGGCGCGGCCAGAGCCAGTCGGGCCGCAGCCGCACTAGTGATCGCGGCAGCCGATAGACTACCGCCCCTTCTTCAGCAACTGATCGAGGCTCTCGAGGCCTTCCTTTTTGAGCACAGTGCCAAGGGTTGCGTCGGCGCGATAATCCTTCGCGACACCCTCGCCATATTCCTCCCGTAGCGTGCGCACGAGCGTATCCGACCGCTTCCTGCGGATCTCGCCATTCTTGTCCCGCATACGGTCATCGAGCCCACGCGGATAGTGCTTCGTCATCTGAGTTTCCTTTCATATAAAAGAAGTGTCTTAGACCCAACTACTTCCCATTCTGGAGCATGAAATGGGATTCGCAGTCGGTCTTCAACCAGACGGACAGATGGAGAGTGGCAAGACCGTCAGGTGATTCGGTGAATGTCCAGCAAGGCTGCGCGTCCGACGTGCTCATTGGCCAGCCAAATTCACGGCAGGAATCTACGATGCTCTCGCTGGGTCTTGCTCGCCGAGGTTACCTGCCGAAAGGACATCTTCTCCGATTTGCCGCTGCGTCAATATTGACGGGGCTGCGGTTAGGAACGAAAGATTCCGAGCGATGCTACCCTCGCGGATCGATGCGGCGATTTCTCAGGACGCGCGGGCGTCTGCCCAGGCATTCACAAAAGTGCGTTGGAAGAGGCTCTGGAAGCTCAATTCACGAATGACTCAGATGTTTTCGGTAATGCGGAGCAGATGGGAGGCGCGCGTCTCTACGACGCCTCGGATGATTCCGAGGATGGCGTGGGTAGTACCTGCGTGCTGCAACTCCACGAGAAGAGCATCGGCATCGGCTCTTGGCCGCTCTGCGTATCCCCACCGATGACTTCGAGAAGACCGAAGGCGTTTCCGGCTGAGATGCCCAACGCGCCAGCCAGACGTCGTTGCGCGCGCTCATCGGGCAGAAGGCCTGAAAAGAAGGGATGGACCGACCGGACAGGGGCCCTCCCGAAGGGGCATCGCAGGTTAGCGCGTGTTGGACAGGAAAAAGAACCGATCGGGAGATTTTGGGTGGATGGCTGGTTAATCGAGGCCCGATCGTCCCGATCGGAACGTTAAAACCATCCATCTCCTTGGAACAATAAAGACAAAAAATTTGGCTTTATAAGCCCAAAAATTTGGCGTAACTGTTTGGTTCCGACCAAGGAATAGGGCATGATTCCCGCTGAACTGAAACAATGGCGTGAGCGGTTCGGCCTTACCCAGGCCGAACTGGCCAAGCGGTTGGGCGTAACACGCAATACGATCCAGAATTACGAGAGTGGCGCCACACCATTGCCGGCGACGCTCGAGCAAGCCTGCGCCGCGTGGGAGGACCGGTTCAATAAAGACACGGCCGAGCTGGGACCGCTGACGCTTTGCTATGCCGATGGACCAATGTGGGTTGACCCCTATCGCCCTCGCAATAGGTTTCCGATGCTGCGGCAGGAAGCGTACCCGACCAATAGCGCCGCGCTCGCGCGCGTCAGAATGATTTGGGGCGGTGTTGACGTCCACGGCCCATTCATCGTGGAGCGGTCGGGCAAGCCGCTATGGAATCAGGTCGAACTGGCACGGGTGGTAGACGGCTCCGACAGCAACGCGCCGACGGTTCGGAATACGATCAGGCGACTTGCGAACTACATTCTCGAAAACAGTGCGGTGTTCGTGCGCGGTGTAAAGACGCCGAGCCTGGAGGAGATCCAAGCGAAAACCGCGGAAATTCGTGCTACGGGAGAAGCTCTCTTGCAGCTCGCAGCCGAAAGCGACGAGCGGTACGTGCGCTATGAAGAATTCGAGATTCTCCTGAAGCGACTGCACGCGCTCGGATCCTACCCGACAAACCGGCAGGTATCGGACGTGGCGCACGCCATTCACGGCGAGGAGATCGTGGGTCGGTGGCAACAATGAACGAAGGCAACTGATATGGCCACGTTGCGAATGCTCGACATGCAGGTCATCGACGACCTCTTCTAGCGTCCGGACAATCCCGGATACGTGCTCGACTTCAGCGACCGCACGTTCGGGATGTTCTTCCGTGAAGAATTGGACGCTGACATAGACGACCCGGTCTACTCGAAGGATGGCACGTCGAAGCTGCGACGGCTGAAGTGCTACTTGCGCACGGTGGATGACGCGGCAGCAGCGCGCGCTCTGAACGCGCTCTGGACTTATCGGGAAATGCGTCGCAACAAAGAGGGCAGGGCGGTGCGCGTTGCCGACGCTCACGACCAGCTCCTGCAACTTCTGGGTCGCATCGGTGGTCCGAATGAAGCACCCGATCCAAAACCGAGGCCGGCTGTCGCTCGCGACGTGTACCAGCAACTTCACGACGCGCTGATCGCGTTGTCCCCGCTCGACCCGCAGCCTCGTGGGTACGGCTTGAAAAATTTCTGACCAAGATGTTCAACTCCTTCGGCCTGAATGCCCGCGGCACCTTCCGTCTGGTCGGAGAGCAGATCGACGGCAGCTTCGAGTTGAATGGCCAGACGTATCTCGTCGAGGCCAAGTGGCAAAACCAGCAAACCGCAGTGAAGGACCTCCATGGCTTCCACGGCAAAATCGGCGAAAAGGCGGCCTGGACCCGCGGGCTCTTCGTCAGCTACATCGGATTCTCCGAGGACGGTCTGGAGGCCTTCGGGCGAGCGAAGAACATCATCTGCATGGACGGCTTCGATCTGTCGGAGACGTTGAGGCGAGAACTGCCGCTTGACGTCGTGTTGGAGCGCAAGGTCCGGCATGCGGCTGAGACAGGACAAGCGTTCGCCAGGGTGCGGGACCTGCTCTAGAGCGGCGACAGCCGCCGGCAGTGGCTCCTCAGCGGGCGCTCTCGCATTCAGATTGCCGAACCTCCAGGCCGTGCAGTCGACCATGCGTGCGTCCGGCGCGCCAGATGTTCGTAGCGGACTTTGCGGGGCCATCTTCTCGATCGGAATTCGTGTACACGTCGCGTCGGTTCTGGTCTGAACGATCGAGAGAACCTGATATGCGGCATGCGGAGGCATGCCAATGCCAGAGACCGGCGGACCGGCCAATCAGGCCGGAATTTTCTTTCAGAATACGATTTCGGCCCTATACATGGGGCGGATGACGGATCTGCGGCCACGCGCCCGGCGCGATCGGGTAACCCATGTCCGTGTCGAAGCACCAGAAGCCGTCGACGATATCTCGGTCCGCATGGGAGACAACTCGCGGCTTTTTATCCAGGCAAAGCGGGCGATCGACGTCGTCTCCGACAGTTGGGTTCGCCTTTGGACGCAGTATCAGAACCAGCTGCTTCGTGCTTCGACAAGCTCCGACGATCGTCTTGTCTTGGTCTGTGGTGAGCATTCGCGCGTTGCCGCGGATTTGATGGAGTGCCGTCGCACGGCGGGAGTTGTTGACCAAAATGAATATTTCGAACGCCTGACCCACGCTCAACGCGTGTTGTTCGGCAAGATATCCTGCGAGCCTTGGCTCGGCGAGAAGGCAAGATAACAATAGGGCTCATTGATGACGAGCCCAACTTACCGGCAGCTTCGACCGTGATTCACCATTTTGGGTCGATTTCCCGGGCGTATCGCCTGGCCGGATTGGTTCGCCTCCACGGTTGGCCAATGCGGCATGGTTTGCCTGGGGTTCGGTCAGGTTAAGGCGCCATGGGCGACGCGAGTACGACGGGTCACAACAGCGCCTGTGGCTTCCGAGCGGGCTTTTGCGGCTGCTAAAGTCTGAGCCTCCGCGCAGCCATTGTCCGACGGATACTGGCGAGCAAAGTTAGGATGTGTCCCGCTGCGCCGTGCCAGGCTCAAGCGGCGCCAGGGTTTACATCCAGACCGCAAAGCTCATCGCGTGTCATGTGCAAGGATTGATGGATCTTCCAGAGCAGCATCTTCGAAGCGAACGTAATCGCTCGACGCCATAGGGCTAATCAGTAGACGAGAAGTCTGACGGCCATTTCGGGTGAGGCCACATTCTACCGGTTGGCAGTTCCCAGCGATCAAATCTAATAGCGGGTTATAGCCAGTGATTTGACGCCCGAGCTCATGGCATGCTTTGCACATGAAAACTCGTGCACTTGTGGCTTGGAATGTGCGTCGGATTCGGATTAGCCGCGGTATTTCGCAAGAGAAATTGGCTTCTGAGGCCGGCATTGACCGCTCCTACTTGGCCAGTCTTGAGCGGCAATCGAAGAATCCGACAATTGATCTCCTCGAGCGTATCGCTGAGACCCTGGGCGTTCAGCTGTCCGAATTCTTCGTTCAGCCTTCCAAAGGTGTGACCGCCAAGATCTTTCCCAAAGGTCGCAAGCCGGCGGGTCTGCGTCGCGGCGAGGGATAGCTGTCATACGTCATTGAAAGACTCTGGTTTTGACGCCCCGACTTTGTGCCGAGCATTCGGACTTAGTCTCGATCGGAAACCGCTCTCTCGATCGTATCCCGTTGCGTGGTGTAACTGGCGGCGTTCGCGCTCACCGGCAGGCGCCAAGCAGATAGGAGGCCGAACGCCAAGTCGCGTTGAGATAAGCATATCGCCCGTCAAATCGGGGTCATTGATGGGTTGGAACGTGCTGGCCGCTCAACTCACCGGGGCTGCTCGAAGGCAGGTTGAGGTTGAGTGCCGCCTGACGCAACGGCGTATCTTCGCCCGTGCCGATCAGGTCATCGAGTGGCATGCCCATTCGACCGAAGTAGTCGGGCTGGCGAGTGAGAATCTCGCGATGTGTGAAGGTCGGTAAATCAGGTTCGTCGCCTGCAAATACCCTGCCGTCGAGCTCGCAGACGAGCCGAAGGATCGCGAATACCATGGCGTCGAGCATGTGGAGGTCCTGCGTGCTCGTAACATAGCCATAGATGGCGTAACGATTGTCCGCGTTCCCGTTGTCCAGAAGATTCGCCATGAATTCTTCGGCGGACCTTTCCCGCCAAAGGAAGATGTCGAGTTCGGCCGGTTTTGCAAGTCGATCGGGCAAGAGCGCGCCGGTGAAGCCGTTTACAATGCCGGTAGAGTCGAACGACATCGTGGCCATAGCCCCTCGTGTTCATGCCCGTTCACGAGCAACACTGCCTTTAAATACTTCTCGAGCGCATGCACCGCTAGCCAAAGGAAGTCGGTGTTCAGTCGGTTGTTGGCACACCAGCGGGCGGTGACATAGTTCTCGTCCGGGTCCGCACAAACAGCTCGCGGGCAAGGTTGTTCTTCGAAGCCTGGACGCTCACGAACGCGCCTTGTTCAGAAGCGTGCGCAGGTTGTTGAGAATCGCGCTTTCCATCGCCTCGATGCTGACGCCTCGCAATAGGGCAAGTTCAGCTACGGTTTGGGCCACGTCGCGTGGTCGCATGGGACGTCCCTCCACCTCTACAAACGGACCGTCAGTTTCGGTAAGCAGGCGATCTGCAGGTAAACCGGCGACCAGCTGACGGTGTTTCCGCGACGACGCCGGCGAAGAGGTCCTCCGCGCCGGGGTAGCTCATGATCCGATCCACTTGCAGGCGCTCGTGACGCCAAATTTCGCGCAGCTCGTTGTCGGCCTCTGTCCCGGTTTTCGGCCAGTACTTCAGCAAACGATCTTGGCGACCCTCCCGTTCCGTTCCCTCGATCAGGGCGGGGCGGAGGCTCTTGCTCTGCGGTCTTTGAGATAGTCCTCGGGAAGGCCAACAGATCCTCCAAAGAAGGTAGGTGCGATCTTCGGGCCATGCACAATCCTAGATGGAGCAGCGATTCGGTGAAAGGGAACAGCCGCGATCCTCACCAAGACAAGAGCGTTCTTTGCGGTGGCAGTGAAATGCGTGAGCCAACCGAGGTTTGGATTGACTCTTCGCGAAAGCACGCGCGCTATTTCAATAGCGAATCATCGAGCTGGCCTGAGAAGCAGGGACCTTTCGTATGCGATTCCGTAACCTTGAAAAATACCAGCGAGGGAAGTCTGGCAGCACTATGGAGCTGGGCATTCCCTTACCGCAAACGCCTGATGGCCGGGTGTATCGATATTCACCCAACGAAAATGCGCACCCGAGGCATTTTGTCATGGGCAATCGCGTCGAGGGTTTCGCGTTCCCAGAGGCCATGACGCCGCGCATGTCGCATCAACCGGGCATTCCGGAAACGGTTTGCCCCTATAGCGGCGTCGTCGCACTCGATAATGACTTCACACATCCTGACGACCTGGCTGCCGCGAAGAAGATCGTTGAGCACGCGGCGCACACAGACATGCAGGATACCATCCACGGGATGTTTGAAGATCTCGGGCGGAAGTTTTCGGGAAGCAAGTTCATCAAAGTTAAGACCGGGGCCCGGCCTGTACCAAAACCGGTTCCACGGTTCGCGCGCAGTGACCTGTTGCGGGAGCTGGTCTGCGACGAGTGCGGGCGTGATTACGGCGTCTTCGCCATTTCATTGTTCTGTCCCGACTGTGGCGCCCCGAACATCCATCTTCATTTCGCCCGCGAGGTGGCGCTGGTGCGGGATCAGGTCGAGCTCGCGGACGGTCTCGGGGCGGACCAAAGCGAGCTCGCCTATCGGCTCATGGGGAATGCGCACGAGGACGTGCTGACCGCCTTCGAAGCCACGCTCAAGACGGTTTATCTCTACAAAGTGGCAACGCGCCCGGCGGGCTCGCCGGAAGTAAAGCCGGTCGGTAACGCGTTTCAGAATATTGGACGCGGCCAGCGCCGTTTTGCGGAATTCGACTTTGATCCCTATGCCGCGCTTTCGCCCGAAGCGCTTGCGGCTTTGATGCTGAACATCCAGAAGCGTCACGTCATCGGGCATAATCTTGGGGTCGCAGATGCGGCCTTCGCCGAGCAAGCCGCTGATGCGCGCCTTGGCGAGACCGTGCCGCTTGTCGGCGACGACATCCTGCAATTCGCGGAGATCAGCCAGATGGTCGTTAATGGCATGGACGCGTGGCTGGCGAACGGTTCGCCGCCGCCCGTCGAAAATTCGACGACCAAGCCGATAATGGCAGCGCCCGCGAGGGATCCTGCTGCCGTGAAGATTGGTGAGTTGGGACCGCTGGCGGTCAAAATTGGGTTATGGATCGCCAAGGAGTCGATCCACGGCTATAGCGACTTCATACCCGAGGACCAGTTAATTGCGGCGTTCCCGGATGCGTCTGTTGATGAACTGGCTTTCGCCGTCGCCGAGCTGTCAACGGATGATTTTATCAACACAACTGCGTTCATAGCCAAGCGGCTCCCGCGCATGACGAGCAATGCCAGCCTATACATTACATTTGACCCTTATGCCCTGAAGACCGATCCTGCCGTCGATGTCGTGACCCTTGTCGACATGGCTTTGGCAAAAAAAGAGACCAGCGGCGTTCAGGAATTGCACAAGGAGACGGGCTGGCCGCTTCGGCGCTTTAATCCGGCTTTTGCCTATCTCATCTCGCAAATCGATGGGCGCCGCGTCCTGAAAGGTGGGACGAATGAATACCCGGCCCGCGGCTTCTATCTAACGGATCAGGACCGGGTGGAACTGCATCGTTTCGCTTTGCGGCTGCGCCGCTAGGCGTGCGGCGGGGCAGGGTAACCGAAACGTCCAAGCCGCGCTTTCGGGCGGTTCCTCCGCGGCGCGCCTAAAGCTATACTGGTCTAACCTACCGATCTTTGAGAGTACTATGAGCAACCTGAATTCCATCGAAGTATTTCAAGATCTCCTGCTGCGGGTGCAAGGCGGCGATCTCTCCAGCGTCCGATCCGCCTTGCTCGAGCACGTCGCCGGCCATTGGAGCCACGCGCCGGAAGCGGAAAAAACGCTGAAGAAGAATACCTCGCTTGATGGCGATGTGATCGCCTTTCAGCGCAAAGCAGATGCGGCGCTGCCGGCGGCGGGTTTGACCTTGTGGTCTCGCGCGGACGGCTATGAGGTCTCGAACATCGTCCCGCACGAGATGGGGCAGCTTGGATATACCAAGTACAATGCGCTCTTGCAGGAATTTGCAGATCTCATCGCGCGTCCTGCCGCTGCTGGCGCGGGGTTCTTGGTCGAGGTCACATCGAGTAACCAATCGCTTCAGGACGTGTCGTCCCCCGAGGTGGCTTCCGCCTTAACGCGGTTTTCGGGTGCAGCCAACAAATCGACAGGATCCACACATCCAGCGGACCGCAAGCGATGGATGCACTTTCTCATTCTCGCACATCGGAGCGGACGCGATCTTAGCGCTGAATTTCTGGCGCGCTGGCTCATCGAGGCCGAAGGTTGGGACGACGAGTCCGCGCATGATTTAGCTATCGAATACGAATTTGCGCAGGATCTGCTGCGGGCTTACGACGACGAACGGTCCTAAGCCCCATGACGCCGCAAGAGGTCTCGCGCGTGGTCGGCCTGGGTTTGCCGGTGCTCTGTACGGATACTTGCGCCGTTCTCGATATCTTGCGCGATCCGACACGGGACACGGCTCGCGCACACGAACGATTGGCCGCGCAGGCGCTGTTGGCGGCCATGACGACCGGACCCAGACTCGCCAGCCTCGTTGCGGACCAGGTGCGGCGCGAGTTCGCTGAAAATCTGCCCAAGGTCGAACAGGAGGCTACACAAGCGCTGACAAAGCTGCGCGAACGCGTCATCCGCACAAACGAAATCGACAAGGTTTTCGGAGGAACGGGCGTTGTCGATCTCTCGCATTTGGATGATCACGTTCAGCGTGCGCGTGCCGTTGCCGATGATTGGATGGCTGCGTCGAACACTGTCAGCCCGTCTCCGGCAATTGCGGGCCGCGCCTTTGCCAGACTGATGGAGCCGCGTACGCCAGGGAAACGTGGGCAGTCGATGAAGGACTGTGTTGTGATCGAAACTTATTTGGATGTAGTCAGCGCTCTTCGCGTCGCAGGATTGGCGTCGCGAATTGTATTTGCATCATCGAATACTGCGGACTACGCCAATGAGCGGCGCGGCGTGTTGAATGCTGATTTGCAGGCCGAAATCACGACGCTGAACATCCAATATGCACCGAATTTGTCGGCTGCAAAGCATTGGCTCGACCTATAGCCCCGCAGAAACAGCGCCTCGCAGCGATGAGCAAGTCGAAGCCGGGTGACGCCGTGATCGCGCAGTCAAAGTGCGCTTCTACGGGCACTCGCCAAAGGTCGAACGTCCCTTCAACTCAGCCTGCCCAAGGCAAGGTAGGCCAGGCATCTGGCGCCGCTTCTGGGACTGGGTCTCTTTCACTGACAGTTACGAATTTGCTGCGCTGATTTGCTCGATTCCAATGCGTTCTTTGAAACTGGAATGGAGTCATATGGGTGAACGCTCATTTCTTACGCTTCGCGAACGTCTCGATCGCCTTTGAGAATATCTCCGGCCCTTGCCAGAATGCTAACGTTAGTCCGTAAATTGTGGCTCCCGGGTACCCAGCACCTCCAAGCACAAGCGAGATAATCCCGGCAACGATAATCCGCGAGCCCTTAACGGTTGCAAGCTGGTCAGCTATCCGCGAAAGAATCTTGAGTACCTTCTCGCTCGCATCTCTTATTGCGAATGGGGCCTCTTCATCTTCGATCGATTCAAGGTCTGTGGCGATCTTATCCAGGGAGGCGACAACGTCGGCAGCTGAGTTTAGCCGCAGTGTTCGGAGAGCGTCAGCGGCCTCGTGTATCCGCGAAGCCAGGTCGTGACGCGCCTCGCGTGGCGTTATATCTATTCCCGGGAGCGTTGAGCCTGAAGGAGTTGGCAGGGCTTCAAGAGCATCCCGGATTGCTTCGGCCAGAGCCTCGCGCGCCCTTTGCTCAGTTTCGTCGTCCGTTGCCTCATACGGGTAGACAACAAAGCGATAGTCCTTGTGATCAAAAGGTATGCGTCCGCCAGCCTGGGCTAAGAGAATAGTGGGAAGCTTTGTCGCATGGCGTACTCCGAGTTCGTAAAATCCATCGGATGTCAGATCAGTCAAGTCTGCAATAACCAAATCCGCCGCTAGAACGTGATCCATGAATGCTTGGTTGATCAAGCCAGGTTCCCGAAAAGATTGGAAGTGAGTTACCTCAAAATTGGGAAAACTTTCCATCACAGGAGCAACAAGCGTCTCAAAGACGACCTCGCCCCCATTGGTTGGCGGAGCATCTTTGATGCCCAACGTCGAGAGATAAACGCAACGTTTCGCAGCCATGAAATCACCCAGTCAAAAGCCCTCCGACGGGCTTGTCGAGCGCTGAGAGTGGAGGAAGGAGGCGCCGAAGCTCCGAATATGATTTCAACTGTAGGTACTTTACAAGCAGCCTATGAGGTTAGAGGCGATAAAGATGGTGGCGGTAATTACGCGGCACGTGGCGGTCAGGTCGCGGAAATTCTGGTCACTCACCCGCCCAGTCCGAGAGCAGCGATGGCGGCGGAACGCGCAAGACCACGACCGCTACGCAGGAAGTCGATTAGCGGGACTGAGCCTTCGCAATATTGGTCTCGAACTTGAAGCCGTCTCTGCCGATTTCTAATCGGTAATTCCATGCGCCGGCCATGCGGGCGAGGATATTGGGGCGTGCAAAACGGACAACCTGTTCCGTCAATCGCCGCCTGTACCGCTTGCTTCGTCACCCGGAATAGGAGCTGCGGGTTCTGAAAAATTCACGGGCTGCGGGCTCGGCCGGAGGAAATTCGTCGCCAACGCTGGATCGTCAGCCGCGTTCATTTTTTGATTGCGACGCCGAGCCGGTCGAAGCGATGCTCGGGTTTGCGGACGCAGTTGATGAACGCGATTGAGGCTGATCACCGACCAAGATCGGTGAGGGCATCTTTCAGCAGCACGGCGAGCCGGCTCTCACCCTCTGAAATAGCTGCGGGATCGGACGTGTCATCGACAACGATTTGTCCGCTAACGTAGCCGTCGCGTGACCTGACATCAAAATTACGGCAGATCACGCGTTGACTTGCTGCGTTGGTAGCCCTCTGGAGGGGGCCCCATTCGATAATAGAAGCCATGTGAGACGCCTCCGACTCAAGCCCCGCCCGTTTAAGTTGGCGTGGTGGTGTTTAACCTCGCGTCTCTAGCGTGCGCCAAGAATCAACGCCTTGGCAATCGCAGTGCTCTTCGTTCGTTTCAGCTTTGGCTGGAGACGATGATCCCGTCGAAGATCGTCAACTTGATCACAAGGCCATCACCGTCAAGGAGCTGTGCGCCCGTTATTTCGCAGACCTCCAGGTGTGAATCGGCGGAGGGGTCGGGCGCCTCCGACGGCGAGTATAGTCCCCTTGAGACCCGGCTAACGGGCGTAGCCTGCTGGCAGGATGAGATCGCGGGCTCTTTGGGCATCATTGGCCATGGGCCCAATTCGCATCTACGGTCACTTACTCACGGAGGTTTATCGTCGCTGGGCGCCGCAGTAGCGGCGCGGGTACCAGGCAGGTGCAATCACTATGATCGTGCGACGAATGCCCACTTTCCGTCGGATAAGCCCAGTGGTGCGACCAGTAAGTCATTGATTGTTCTCAACCCGGGGCTGACTCTTAATCAGCGGGTCCCAGGTTCGAGCCCTGGTGCGCCCACCATTCCAAGGCCCTGTTGATGCAGGGCTTTTTCATTTCCGGCGCTAGAACAAAGCGCGTCCCGTGGGACGTCTTTTGTGGTC